>Ga0192647_100343_pt1 | contig 32315 bp, 26 predicted proteins | sample LauGreFa1BDMLBSN_2_FD_133046 | JGI IMG/M metagenome (GOLD analysis project Ga0192647, IMG submission 133046) | Freshwater lake microbial communities from Lake Michigan, USA - Fa13.BD.MLB.SN - reassembly | ecosystem: Environmental > Aquatic > Freshwater > Lake | place: Lake Michigan, USA... | reverse complement strand
TGCGCTCGGCCAATCCAGCCGACCCCATCCGCATCGAGCATCGACTACTCGATCATCCGGACGATCTGCGGCGGCAGTTGGCTGGCTGCAAACTCGCGCGCCAGTTGCTCGAAGCGCCAGCCTTTGCCCCCTACATGCGGGGTGAGTTCCTGCCCGGACCTGCGGTGCAGGACGATGCCGCGTGGATCGAACACATTCGTAAGACGAGCTTTCTCGGCTACCATCCGGTAGGTACGTGTCGCATGGGTTCCGATGCGGAGGCGGTGGTGACACCGCGACTCAGCGTGCGCGGTGTGGAGGGAGTACGAGTGGTCGATGCGTCCATCATGCCGAGTCTCGTCTCGGCGAATACCAACGCTGCAGCAATGATGATCGGCGAGCGCGCGGCGGACTTCATGCTGGCGGATCGTCGGGGACCTGCGGATCGTCGCGGATGAGCGTCCCTGCCAACACAGCCAACGAGCGTCCCTGGCCGAGCGAGGCTTACGGTTGGTACGTCGTGTTCGTACTCTGCGTCTGCGCGATGGTGGCCTTCATCGACCGGCAGATCATCAATCTGCTGGTGGAGGACATCAAGGCGGACCTTGCGATCTCGGATACGCAGGTCAGCCTGCTGCAGGGACTCGCGTTTGCCTTGTTCTATGCCATCGCCGCAGTGCCGCTTGGCCGACTCGCTGACACGGGCAACCGTCGCCGCGTCATCGCCGCCGGCATCGTGGTGTGGACCATAGCCGCTGCGGCCTGTGGCCTCGCCAAAAATTTTCTGCAACTGTTCCTCGCGCGCACGGTCGTCGGTGTGGGCGAAGCCACGCTCACGCCCTCCGGGTTTTCGATGCTCGGCGATCTGTTCCGCTCGCATCGCGTGTCGCTGCCGGTCAGTGTCTTCACGGGTGCGAGCTTCGTCGGCTCGGGCGTGGCACTGCTCGTGGGCGGCTGGTTGATCGCGCAGCTCTCGGCCCTCGATCAGGTGGTGTTACCGCTGTTTGGCGAAATGCGCCCCTGGGAAGCGGCCTTCGTGCTCGGCGCCCTGCCGGGATTTGTCGTCGTGATCTGGTTCCTGCTGACGGTCCGCGAACCCGAGCGGCGCTCGACGGCAGCGACGAGCACTGATGAGAAGCCCTCGATCGCGGAAGTGATGCAATTCGTGCGGGCCAATATCGGCGTGTTCGTCGCGGTGTTCTTCGGCATCTCGGTGCTCGCGGCAGTGCAGTTCTGCCTGGGCGCTTGGGTGCCCGCGCACTTCATCCGCAATCTCGGCTGGAACGCCTCGCAAGTCGGTTATGCGTACGGACTGATATTTCTTTTCTGCGGCACGGGCGGCGTCATCGCCGGCGGCTGGATCGCCGATCGACTGCAAGCCCGGGGCATGCGCGATGGTCACTTGCGCACGGCCTGCTATGCGGCGCTCGTCACCGTGCCGTTCGTCATCGCCTTTCCGATGATGCCCACGGCCGAGTGGGCCGTCGCGTTGCTCGCGCCCGCCGTTTTCTTTGGCACCATGCCCTTCGGCGCGGGCCCGGCGCTGATCCCGGTCATCTGCCCTTCGCGTATGCGCGGCCTGCTGGTCGCCATGTATCTGCTGATCGCCAACATCGTCGGACAAGCGGGCGGGCCCCTCGTGGTTGCGTTGTTCACGGATTTTGTCTTTGGTTCGCCTGAGCTCGTCAGCCGCTCGCTGATGGTGGCACCGGCAATGTTGCTGCTGGGTGGCGCCCTGCTCGTGCGCTGCGGATTCCGTGGCCTGCGACAACTTCACGTACCGTGAATCGTCAACTGCAGGAATACGAACGCTGGCGCGCCGAGCCGCAGCGCTTCTGGCTCGAAGCTGCGCAGGCGCTGCATTGGACTCGAACACCGACCGTGGGCTGTGATCTGAGCGACGCACCGAACGGGCGCTGGTTTGGCGATGGTGAACTCAACGCCTGCGACAACGCCGTGGACCGGCATGTGGCGGCAGGACGTGGCGAACAGACGGCGCTGATTCATGTCAGCGCTATGACGCATAGCGAACGGCACATCAGTTATGCGCAGTTGCTCGAGAAGGTGGCCCGACTGGCTGGCGCGCTGCGTCGCCTCGGCGTCAAAGCAGGTGATCGCGTCATCCTCTACATGCCGATGGTGCCCGAGGCCGTGTTCGCGATGCTCGCCTGCGCCAGGCTCGGCGCAATCCACTCGGTCGTGTTCGGCGGATTTGCCGCGCGTGAACTTGCCGTACGCATCGACGATGCAAAGCCGACGCTGATCCTCTCGGCTTCGTGTGGCCTCGAACCGGGCCGCGTCGTCGATTATCACGGCCTGCTCTGCAAGGCGATGGAACTTGCGAATCATCAACCGTCGCATTGCGTGATCCTGCAACGTCCGCAAGGGCCGGTCGCCCTGCGCGCGGAAATCGATATCGAGTGGCAGGAGGCGCTGCGCGATGCGCCGTGGGTCGACCCGGTGTCGATGCCGGCCCATGCGCCGCTCTACGTGCTGTATACCTCCGGCACCACGGGTAAGCCGAAAGGCGTGGTGCGGGATACGGGGGGTTATCTCGTGGCCCTCGCCTGGTCGATGCCGAACGTCTACGGCACGAATCCCGGTGACACGTTCTGGGCGGCCTCAGACATCGGCTGGGTCGTCGGCCACTCGTACATCGTCTACGGCCCGCTGCTGCAGGGCTGCGCGAGCATCCTCTACGAGGGAAAGCCGGTCGGCACGCCCGATGCTGGCGCGTACTGGCGCATTGTCGAGCGGCACAGGGTCACGGCGCTGTTCACGGCGCCCACCGCAATGCGCGCCATCAAGCGCGAAGATCCGGACGGACACTTCATGCGCGAGTCGCAGCTCGACAGCCTGCGAGCCCTCTTTCTCGCGGGCGAACGTGCGGATCCCGACACGGTGCGCTGGGCCGCGGAGAAACTCGATCGTCCTGTGATCGATCATTGGTGGCAAACGGAGACCGGCTGGCCGATGGTGGCCAATGCACTCGGCCTTGGACTGTTACCGATCAAGCCGGGCAGTCCCACGCGAGCATTGCCGGGTTATCAAATCGAAGTGCTCGACAGCGAAGGCCGTGTGCTGCCGCCCAACACCCAGGGTGAACTCGTCATCAAGCTGCCGCTGCCACCGGGGTGCCTGCCGACGCTGTGGAACGATCCCGCAGGGTTTCATGCGGCATATCTGCGCGCGCATCCCGGCTATTACACCACCGGCGACGGCGGCCATATCGACGAAGATGGCTACGTGCACGTGATGGGTCGCATTGACGATGTGATCAACGTCGCGGGACATCGTCTCTCCACCGGCGAACTGGAACAGGCGCTCGCGGGTCACGCTGCGGTTGCTGAGTGTGCAGTGATCGGCGTCGCCGATGCACTCAAGGGCACTTCACCCGTGGGTCTCGTCGTGCTGAAGGCGGGCATCGGCGTGACCGCCGGCAGCCCAGCCGCGGCAACACTCGTGGCCGAACTCGTGCGACGCGTACGCGACGAAGTCGGCCCAGTCGCGAGTTTCCAGCGCTGTCACATCGTGACGCGTCTGCCGAAAACACGCAGCGGCAAGGTGCTGCGCGCCACGATGCGCGCTATCGCCGATGGCCGGCCGTTCGATATTCCCGCAACGATCGAAGATCCGGCGGTGATCGATGAGATCCGCGCCGTGCTGGAGGTTCGCCATGATTGATCGCCGTTCCGTGCTGGCCACGCTCGGGGGTGCCGTTGCCGGCAGCCTCGCTACCAACGCAGCACCGCAGGCAAGCGCCGCGACCTCATCCCCGCCTACGCCGACGCGAGCCGATGTGACGTTCCTGCGCACCGAAGCGCTGGTGAACGTCGAGCGCGCGCAAGCGGTGATGACGCGCGAGAACATTGATGCCTTCGTGGTCACGCAACCGACCAACGTGTTCTACCTCGGCAATCATTGGCCGAACCTCGATCGGATGGGCTTTCGTCACTCCGTCTTCGTCATCTACCCGCGCGACCCCCAGCGTCCCGTGGCGCTCGTGATGAGCGGCTTTCTGCACTACTACCGCTACGCCGATGATGTCGAGTTACCGAATCGCATCGTGTTTCCCTACACCATGCCCGAGGCGGACGGCAGCGCAGCGCCGACGCGGATGCACCGCGTCCTCGATGAATCCTTGCTGAGTGAGCGAGAGATTCATCGACGCAAAACCTCGGCGAGTGCCGAAGCCCCCTCTCCCTCGGCTGAGGTTGCGCTGCAACGCGCACTGCAGCACCTCGGGCTCACTCGCGCGCGCATCGCCATCGATGATCCCGCCATCGAGCGCCTGCTGCAAAAGCGTGATTTCGCCGGGACCACGACGTATGCCGAAGATCATCTGCGCCGGATCCGCTTCGCAAAATCGCCTGCCGAGATCCGCTTGATGCGCATCGCCGCGCAACACAACGTGGATGCCGCGATGGCCATGGTCGCCACGGTGCGCACGGCCGGTTCGACGGGCGTGCTGCGCAATCGCTTCTTCTCTGAAGCCACCGCGCGCGGCAATCAACCCGTGTTTATCGTCATCGACGGCTCATCATCAGAAATTGCCGATGCCCCCATCCGAGACGGGATGGCATTCAGCATCGACTGCGTGAGCAGCTTCCTGCACTACCATGGCGACTTCGCACGCACCATTTTCGTGGGCGAACCCCATCGCCTGATGCGCCGCGGCACATCCGCCATCTTCACGGCCTGGCAGGAGGTGCGCAGCCAGCTGCGGCCGGGTATGCGCTTTGTCGATGTGCAGCGCATCGGTCGCGAGTCAATGAAAAAGCAGGGCGCGGATTTCAGCGTGAACTTCACGCCGCACAGCGTGGGCCTCTGGCACAGTGATCATCCGCAACCGAGCGTGGCTGAGGGTCGCAGCGTCGAAGCGCTGGTGCTCGAGAAAAACATGGTTCTTAGCGTCGACTGCCCGATCATGGACACGGGCATGGGCGGCACGTGTCATCTCGAAGATCTGGTGCTGATCGGCGAGGACGGGGCGACACCGATCCACTCGGTGCCGCCGAATATCCTGACGGTATAACGCCTCGGGTAATCAGACCTTGATGGCGTGCCGGATGCCGTAACCGCGGATCACAGCCTGTGCGTTGTCGACCATCGTGAAGCCGCGACGACTGATTTCCTGCGTGAACGGCACCGAGTGGTACTCGAGCGACCAGGGCTCGTTGTTCCAGCGGTGATCCCACCAGCGACCGTACATCTGCCGCGGCGGCATCGCCGTGCCACCCGAGACGAAATCAAGCGGGTAGTACACGCCACCCGGCCGGGTGACGCGCTGCACCTCAGCGATGATTTTCAGCGTCACGTCGGCGGGCACTTCGTGATGCAGCAGGTAGCTCGTCACAAGATCGAAGTGGTTATCCGGGAACTGCGTGTCCTCGGCCATGCGCTGCGAGAAATTGACACCGACTCCGAGGCGAACCGCTCGCATGTGGCCATAGCGCAGCATGGGCGCGCCGCAATCGATGCCCCACACTTCCGCATCGGGGAAACGCTCCTTCAGCGCGACGGTCAGCTGACCGATGCCGCACCCCAAGTCGAGGATGCGGCGAACCTTGCCATCCTTCGGTAACGGCAAACGCTCTGCAGCGCCGAGGTGTGCCTCGTCCTGATCGTTCGTGCCGTGCGAGGTGCCCGTGTAGAAGCTGTTGGTACCGTAGTGATACATGTGGCCGGCGAACGGATCGCCGACGTAGCCGCCCGGCTGAATGTGGATCTCGTGCCGGGCATACGCGGGAATATCGAGCTTCGGCGCGAACTCGAGCATTCCGGGCCCGGCCTTGTCCGTCGCTTCCATCTCGGAGAGGTAGGCGTCGGCATTTTCGTGGAGGTGCAGTTGCAGCGTCTTCCACATGTAGTACTGGTTATCGAGCCAGCTTTTCGAGGCGATGTTGATGCCGGGCTCCGTGTCGACCATCTTGCGCAATTGCTCGACCGTGATCGGCGTGCTCTGGTCGATCCCCTCCCGCTCGAGCACCCGCTCGAACGCCGCGAACGACGCTGCTCTCAACGACTTGCCCTGCAGTCGGCGAAATCCGCGCGTGAAATCCTGCTGGCTTTCGAGATCCAGCGTGGCGAGCCGCGCCAGCCGACCGTTGTAGCCTCGGGCCTTCGCACCCGCCGCTTTGGCGCCTGCCGCCTTGGCGCCTGAGCTGCCGGTTTTCGATGCGGTCGCGGCGACGGCGTCCTCAGGCTTCATTCCCTGAACCAGCGCCAACGAACCCGCGGCGACTCCGAACAACTGACGACGTCCGATCATGGGTGCTCTCCCGAGTTCAAAGGTTGGACCCGACCTGCCGAGCATACCCAAGGCCGGCCGGTTTCAGCCATCCAGGGATCGCGATGACCGCAGGCTGGGAGGCCGCGGCGAGCGGGTTCACTACCGCCCTCGATGTAATAGCCCATACAGGACCGGCAATACGAACAGCGTCAACAAGGTCGACGACACGACCCCGCCGATCACGACCGTCGCAAGCGGTCGCTGCACCTCGGCGCCCGCACCAATCGACAGCGCCATAGGCAGAAAGCCGAGGCTGGCCACCAGCGCGGTCATCATGACGGGGCGCAGTCGCGTCACGGCGCCCTCGCGAATGGCCGCGGCCAAAGGCTGCCCGGCGTCGCGAAGCTGCCGGATGAAACTGATCATGACGATGCCATTCAGCACCGCGATGCCGGAGAGCGCCACGAAGCCCACCCCAGCCGAAATCGACAACGGCAAATCGCGCAGGATAAGCGCGATGACCCCACCCGTGAGCGCCAGCGGCACTCCCGAGAAGACGATCAGAGTGTCCTTGCCCGAACCAAACGCCATGAACAGCAGACCCAGGATCAGCAGCAACGTCACGGGTACGACGATGGCAAGCCGCTGCGCAGCGGAGGTGAGCTGCTCGAACGTGCCGCCGTAATCGATCCAATACCCAGCCGGCAAGGTCACCCCGGACTCGAGGCGCTGCCGTACCTCGGCGATGAACGAGCCGAGATCACGGTCGTTGACGTTGGTGGTCACGACCACACGACGCTTGCCGTCTTCTCGATTGATCTGGTTCGGTCCGACGCGTACTTCGACCGTCGCGAGCTCGCCTAGCGGTACCGCGCGCGGCATTCCATCTGCCCCTGTCACCGGAACCATCAAGCCGCGCACCGCATCGATGTCACCGCGAATCGAATCCTGCAAGCGCACGACGATCGGCGTGCGCCGATCGCCTTCGTACAGGGTGCCCGCAACGACGCCACCGATCGCCGCACGCACCACATCCTGCAGATCACTGACCGACAGCCCGACACGCGCGATCGCTTCCCGGTCGGGCTCGATCACGAGAACCGGCAAACCTGTGACTTGCTCCACCTGCGGATCCTCTGCGCCCGGCACGCCAGCCACGATGCCACGGACGCGCTCCGCCAGTTCGAGTCCGACGTCGAGATCGTCACCAAATACCTTGATCGCGACGTCGGATCGAACGCCGGTCATCAACTCGTTGAAGCGCATCTGAATGGGCTGCGTGAGCTCGTAGTTGTTGCCCGGTATCTTGCTGATGACGTCCTGGATTCCTGCGATGACCTCTGCCTGCGACTTGCGAGGATCTGCCCATTCGGCGCGAGGCTTGAAAATGATGAACGTGTCCGCCACTGAAGGCGGCATCGGGTCGTTGGCGAGATCCGCGGTGCCGATCTTGCTGAACACGTGATCGACTTCAGGAATAGCCGCGACTCGTCGTTCGAGCTGGCGTTGCATCGCCACGGACTGCGTCAGCGAGGTGCCGGGGATCCGCAGTGCGTGCAGCGCGTAATCGCCCTCATCAAGACTCGGTATGAATTCGCTGCCCATGCGGGTCGTCAGCGCACCCGCAAAGAGCACGAGCGCCACCGCAACAGCCACGATCTTGAGGCCGCGCGCAATAGCCCAATCGAGTGCTGAGGCATAGCGCGACCGAAGCGTGTGCATGAATGCCCGCTCGCTCTCGACAACCTTGCCCGAGAATCCGATCGCGACCATGGCCGGAACGAACGTCAGCGACAACAGCATCGCCGCGGTCAACGCAAACACCACCGTGAAGGCCATCGGATGGAACATCCGGCCTTCGACGCCCTCCAACGCAAAGATCGGCAGATACACTGCAGTGATGATACCGATGCCGAAAATACTCGGGCGGATCACCTCGACCGTCGCCGTAGCAGCCGTGTCGAGCCTCTCTTCGCGGCTCAGGGATCGACCCAGCTGCTGTTGCGCCAGACCGAAACGTCGCAAACAATTCTCGATGATGATCACAGCGCCATCGACAATCAGGCCGAAATCGAGCGCCCCAAGACTCATGAGATTGCCGGAGATGCCAGCCCGCAGCATCCCCGTCGCCGTCAGCAACATCGACAGCGGAATCACCGCCGCAGTGATCAGCGCCGCGCGAATATTGCCGAGCAGCAGAAACAGCACCGCGATGACGAGCAGCGCCCCTTCGGCGAGCGAGGTGGCTACAGTACGAATCGTGAGATTAACGAGATTCGTTCGATCGTAGGTCGCCGTCAGCACCACGCCCTTGGGAAGTGAGGGCTGAATGCTGGCGATGCGCTCCCGCACGGCATTGGCCACCTCGCGACTGTTCTCGCCGGTGAGCATGATCACCGTGCCCAGCACGACTTCTTCGCCGTCCTCGGTCCCGGCACCAGTCCTGAGTTCACGCCCTTCCTCAACCGCGGCGACGTCCCTGACACGGATGACGACGCCGTTTCGACTGACCACGGGGATAGCGCCGATTTCTTCGAGGTTTCGCACCTGCCCTGGCACGCGCACCAGGTAGATTTCACCACTGCGTTCGATATAACCCGCGCCGATGTTGGCGTTGTTCCGTTCGACGGCTCGGATAAGTTCGTCGAGCGTGATCTGCAGGGCGCCGAGGCGGCGCAGATCCGGCGCCACCTGCACCTCGCGCACGAAACCTCCGACCGTGTTGACCTCGACTACGCCTTTGACGGTGCGCAGCTGCGGCTTGATGATCCAGTCGTTGGCCGTACGCAGCTCAGTTGGAGTCAGCCCCGACCCCGGCGCAGCCTCGACGGTGTACATGAATATCTCGCCCAGACCGGTGGCGATCGGGCCCATCGAGGCTTCGACGCCCGCAGGCAGCTGGGACGACGCGCCCTGCAATCGCTCCGCGATCTGCTGTCGCGCCCAGTAGATGTCAGTGCCGTCCTCGAAGCCGATGGTCAACTGCGACAGACCGTAACGTGACAGCGAGCGCGTGTAGGCAACATCGGCCAAGCCCGCAAGCGCGGTTTCGATCGGGTAAGTGATCCGCTGTTCGACCTCGAGCGGCGAGTATCCCGGCGCCTCGGTGTTGATCTGGACCTGCACGTCCGTGATGTCGGGGACGGCATCGATCGGCAGCCGCAACAGACTGACAACCCCAAGACCTGCAAGCAGCAGCGTCGCCGCCAGCATCACCCAGCGATGCCGAATCGAATACCGAACGATCGTTTCGAGCATCACTCAGTCCTAGTGATCGTGTGTCGCGCCGGATTTTTCGATATCGGCCTTGATCAGATAACTCTGGCCGACCACCACGACGTCACCCACCTCCACGCCGTCGAGGATCTCTACAGAGCGTCGATCTCGCCGACCGATCTTCACGGGCCGCACCTCGTACACGTCGCCGACCTGAACGAACACAACGTCCATGTCGCGCCAGGTTTGCAACGCCTCGACCGGCACCGCGCGCGGCACCTCGGTGCGCGACAACTCGACCTCGGCCTGAACGGCTGCGCCGGGCCGCCACAATCCATCCTCGTTTTTGATCACCGCTTGGGCGATCACGCTCTGCGTGGCTACGTCGACGTCGGGCAACAATCGACTGAGTTGGGTCTCGACGCTGCGATCGTCGGTCAGGCGCTGCACGCGCACTCGGGAACCCGCCCGAACACGCTGTGCCATCTTGCCGAACACGCGCAGATCGACCTGGAGGCTGTCGGTGTTGGCTATTTCGAATAGCGGCGTATCCGCAACCGCTGCGCCGACCACGGCGTCGTGCCGGATCAACGTGCCCGAAATCGGTGCTGTCAGCGCGTAGGTGGACAGGCTCGCATTGCTTTCGATCGTGGCGAGCACGCTGCCCGCCGCAACGCGATCCCCGGCCCGCACCCTGACCGTCTTGACGACACCCGGAAACCTCGCGATGACTTGAGCGCTGGCCGATTCGCGCGGCCGGATGACACCGGGCGCCTCCACGGTCTCGAAAACAACGCCTCGGGCGAGCGGGGCTGTGACGATGCCGGCCTCCTTGGCCGTTGCCGGGTCGATGGTCACGCGACCCTCGAACGCATCGAATGACCACGAGAGATCCCGACCGGCCACACGGGCCATGACCTTGATCGAAAAGCTATGCGGTTCGCGTACGCCCACAGTGCCGGCGAAAGCCTCATCGCGAGTCACGAGTTCGAAGATCTCAGACTCACCACCTAGGCGCTCGGTTCGAACCGAAAGTCGCTCGACCGCGGCATTCGCAGACTTACCGCCCCGCGTGACCCAGGCGACGAAGCGAGGAGAGCTACGCGGTTCGTCGACGATCCGTAGTTCCACCGTCACATCGCCTTCGGTCAACAAGCGGCCCCCGTTTGGCCCCTCCGGTTCGTCCGCGTGGTCGTGCCCACCATGTCCGTGCGCATCATGGCCGTGATCGTCGTGCGCTGGCGCAGAACCCGATGACCCGCCGCATGCGCCGAGCAACACGCTGCACAACGCCATCACTGCTACCGTCACACGCATGGACTCACTCCGTTTCATCGCTCGGTAATCACAGGCTCGGCCGTCAGGCGCTGGATCTCGATCATCGATCGACGCCACTCGAGTTTGGCTTCGAGCGCGGCTTCGCCAGCCGATCGAACGGCACTCTGAACTTCCGACCACTCGACGTACGTGAGCGCCCCTGCGACATAGGCACGCTCGGCGCTCTCTGCAGCCTTGCGCAGTCGAGGCAGGATCTCCGACTCGAGCGCAGTCACACGCTCGACGGCTGAGTTCGCCCGCGACCATGCCTCGAGCAATGCTGCTTCCAGCTGCGCCTCAACAGATTCACGCTCGAGTTCAAGAGCCGCCCGCTCGGCACGCACCGCGGAGCGCTCGAGTGCGGCACGACGCGACACACCCAGCGGGATGCTGGCTCCAGCGACCAGCGCGACGTCACCCGACCCCGCCAGATGCCGCACGCCCAGTTCCCAATCGATGTCGGCCGACGCATCGGCCACCGCCAGCCGCACACGCGCATCGCGTATGCGGCTCTCCGTTGCAAAGCGCGCCAGCTCGGGCGAGGACGACAAGGCCTTGCGGAAGTCCTCGTAGTCGGGCAGCGGCGGTACCGCCGAAGGCAGAGGCACTGCCTCGAACGTTGCACCCGAACGATCACTCCACATCAGGGCGAGCTTGCGTGCGGCCGCAATCGTCGAGCCGCGGGTAGCGGCCAGAGCAGCTTTCGTTGCCGCAACATCCGCCTCGGCCTTCAGCGCCATGGCTTCCGGGGCGGCACCGATGGCGAAACGCTTGCGCGCCGCCTCCGCCATGCGCTCGCGCTGAGCCAGTTCTGCCTCGAGCAAGGGCTGACGCGCCTGCCACCCCACGACATCAAGGTATCGGCGGGCCGTCTCCGCAAGCACGTCGAACTGCATCGCCGAGCGCTCGACACCCAACGCGTCGAATCGTGCCGAAGCCATGGCGCGCCGCGCTTCTCGCTTGCCGCCTCGTTCGATCAGGCCGGCGAGGGTCAGGGTGCTCTCGGCGGAGTCGAAGCCGCGGTAGTCCCCGGACCCCAGCGCGTTTTCGATCGAGAGCCCGAGCGACATTTCCGGGCGCAAGCTTGCGACAGCGCCCTCGGCTTCGAGAGCCTCGCTGCGCAAGGCAAAGCCTCGCAACTCGGGGTGAGACGCAATGACCTTGGCCAACGCTGCATCAAGCGTCAACGGAGCGGCGTACACCGCGGAACTCAACCACAACAAAACCGCCGCAACCGTGCAGGCTCGGCGATGTTGCTTAAGATCAGGGCGGGTTGGAATCATCGCGCGGAACGGCGCCTCGGCAGGGCTCATTAAGTCGTCCAAAAATATACCAGAGCAGCTGATCGCACGCCGCGCGATCCCAAGGCCTCTCAACATCGAGAGCCGGCTGCGTTACAGTGTGACATGGCCCTTTATCGCATCGCTCTGGCCGCACTGATGGCCGTAAGCGCAGTCCACGATGTGGCTGCCGAAATCAGCCCCCCGCACTCGCCGGTCGGTCGATGGCACACCATCGACGACAAGGACGGCAAGCCGCGCGGCATCATCGAAATCGTCGACAGCAATGGCACCTTCGAAGGTCGCATCGCGGGCACACTGCGTCCGAACGAGCCCAACCAGGCCACCTGCGAGCGCTGCCCGGACGAACGTCGCGGCAAGAAGATGATGGGCCTCGTCATTCTCACCGGACTCAAGCAGCAGGGTCAGGGTACTTCCGCCGTCTGGACGGGTGGCAAGATCCTCGATCCCGACAGCGGCAAGATCTACGACGTCAAACTCGAACTCGCCGACGGCGGTCGCACACTGAACGTGCGCGGGTATCTGGGTATCGCACTGCTCGGTCGTACCCAGCGCTGGAAGCGCGCGCCCTGAACCATGAGACACGCTGCACCATGAACAAAGCACGCCACCTGCTCTTCCTGCTGCCGGTGACGCTGCCCTTTGCGAGCTATGCTTTGGCCGCGCGCAGCGGCGCCTGGGATGCCGCGGCGTTCATCGTTCCCGTCTGGTACTTCATGCTCATTCCGCTGCTCGATGCACTGATCGGTCGGAATACTACGAATCCCTCCGCGAGTGACGAGACGGCGCTTGCCGAAGATCGTTACTACCGCTGGCTGCCGTTGCTGTGCCTGCCGCTCTACACAGCGGTGTTGCTGTTTGGTGCTTGGGTGATTGCGGTAGCGCCATTCTCGTGGATGGGCGCCTTGGGATGGGTGATCTCGATTGGGCTCGTCGGCGGGGTCGTGGCCATCAATCCGGCACACGAACTCATCCACAAGCAAACCCGCCTCGAACGTCGCGCCGGCGGACTGCTGCTGGCGAGCGTGAGTTACGGCGGCTTCAAGATCGAGCACTTGCTCGGGCATCACGTGCATGTGGCGACACCCAAGGACGGCTCGACGGCCCGACTCGGGGAATCAGTCTACGGCTTCATACTGCGCGCCCTGTGGCGCAATCCGCTGCGTGCGCTCGAACTGGAGCGCGAGAGTCACGCGCGCAGGCAACAAGCATCGCGCCATCAGCAAGCATGGAGTCTGCTGCGCAGCGAGCTCGTCGGCTGGTATCTCGCGTCGGTCGGCTTCGCCCTGCTCTGCGTGCTGGTGGTAATGCAGTCTGCCGATGCGCCGTGGTGGCTGGGGCTCGCGTACTTCATCGGGCAGAGTCTCGTCGCGATCAGCCTGCTCGAGATCATCAATTACGTCGAGCATTATGGGCTGCTGCGTCGCACGATCACCGAGGGCTCTCGCGCGGGACAGCCCGAGCGTGTCGATGTCACGCACTCCTGGAACTCAAGCTACGCATTCACTAACCTGCTGCTGTTCCAACTGCAGCGGCACAGCGACCATCATGCGCATCCGACGCGGCGCTACCCGTTGCTGCGTCACTTTGATGAGAGCCCGCAGTTGCCGGCGGGCTACGCCACGATGGTAGTGCTCGCCGCGATACCGCCCCTGTGGCGGCGGGTCATGGACCCTCGGGTGGCTGCCTACCGCGCCGAGCCGCTTTAGGGCTGACGACAACCCGATTTCACTGTAGCGTCACAGTTGTCGTGAACGACACCTTGTCGTAATCGGTCACGTAGCACTCCACCGTCATCGTCCAGTCACCCGGAATCAAGGTCGCGCCGATCATGGCGTGCCACATACCGTTGCCAACGGGTTCGCCCTTCACTCGAACGTCATTGATGCTGGCTGACTCCAAAGCCACAGCCACTTCGAGTGCGGCGGCCGTGGTGATGACGTTGCCTGCGGGATCCTTGATGGTGGCCATCAGCATGTTCTCCCCGACCTTGGCGGGTGAGAGTTCGATTTCGGCCGAGTGTCCCGACGCGCTCGTCAGGGTCCGCTTGATGAGTCCACCGGGCACAGCCGCCATGGTGCCCGGACGCGCCTCGTTCCCGGCTGCAACAAGCGCTCGGGGAGGTGTCGTGATGGTCAGCGCCGATGCGGCACCGAGTACCACGAGATACAGCAGCAACTCTATTCGAATAGTTCGACGAATGCCGCGAGCTGCTCCATCGCTGCCGTCGGCGAGCTTCGGAGTCAAAGCGATTTTGTTATAGACCGCTATGAAGATGATCACCCACACCAGCGCCACTTTGGCGAGCAACACGTTGCCGTAATCATTGTCGAATAGACGCGCCGGCGATCCCAATTGTTTGAGCGAGATAGCGACACCGCTCAACAGCACGATGATTACAGCCGGTACGGCAAACACCGAGAACCGTTGCATCAATCGTCCGGCGTCCGCAGCAGGTAACACCGCGGCGCTGCGCTGCAGCGGCCACAATGCCGCCAACCAAAACGCCGTCGCCGCCAGGTGCAGTGCGACGATCGGGGCCATCAACCAGGCCGGCGGCGCCGTTGCCGCATGACCGGTCACCAGGAAAGAACCGATCGCCAGCGCAGCACCGATCGCCAGCACGGCTGGACGCCGATCCGGGCCGGGACGAAAGCCTGACCACAGCAACAGCATGGCCAGAACACCGAGCACGGCACTGCCGGTCAGCGTACTGTCGAGTCCCGAGCGCCAGGCCGCCGCAGACCACAGCGCATCGAACCCGCCGAGCTGCATGTCTGCACCACCCAGACCAATCGACAACACATACGTGACGAGGGTGATCACGGCAGCGAGTCGCGCCTTCGCTGCCGTCTGATCACGTAGTGCTCCATCTATCCCTAAAACGAGGAGAAAAATTGCGGCACCCGCCGTCCACAGCATGCCGGCGTAGAGGATCCAGCGGTTGAGTGCAACAGCCACGGCCCAGGGCGATCGGGCGCCTGCCTCGCTCTGCGTGGCGATGGTCTTCATCGGTTCGCCGACGGAGAAGCCGAACGTGGCGCCGACCGGATGCGTGTCAGCGGAGATGACTCGATAGGTCAGCACGTAGGTCCCATTCGGCAAGGTGTCGCCGAGCGGCAGGACCATCTTCGTCCCGTCCAATCGGATCTCGCCCGGATTGCCCACCTCCCTGCCCTTCTCATCAAGGACTTTGAAAAAGATTGGCCCGACGCCCTCGTTGAAGTTGGCAACGACCTCATTCGGGGGCTGCATCAGCATCTCGCCGGGTTTCGGCGAGGAGTCAAGCAAAACGGCGTGGGAATGACTCGGCATCGAAAGCAGGGCAAGCCCTGCCGCGACACATAACTTCAGCCAACGTCCGATCATTCGATTACGCATGCAGCACCCAGGATGTGAGTTACAGCCTTATTTCTTTGGACCCGGCGTGGCAAACGGATACTGCGGTCGCGTTGGCTTTTCGATGATCACGAACGCCGACGGCGTAGCCGTTGCCGTCATGAACTTCAGCAGCTTTTCGGGCAGCCCCGGGGTCTTGGCCTCGAGCGGCTCAGTCGGCAGATCAACGTAGCGCTCCTCGCCTTTCTCGCAGACGTTGACCGAGCGGAAGAAAATGATCTTGCCCGGCGTGTTAGGCACGAGGCCGCGGAAGCGGAAACCCTCGAATCGTCCCGAGGCGGGCAACACACTTCGCGGGTTTTTCCAGATGATCTCATCGACGGTCTCGGTCAGCATGTTGCCGCCTTCGCCAGGTATGGGCTTGGGCAGTTTGCGCATCTTTACGTCGATCACCCAATCACGATTCTGCTCAACGGAAACCCGCATCAGCCCCTCGGGTATTTTCAGGCGAAACTCCTTGACGGGCGAACTCTGGCATCCGTGGGTGACGCGGATCTCGAAGTCCTTCATATAGCCAGCGGGCGCGTAGTATTCCGTCATCGAATTATGGGCGAGCGCGACAGAGACCGCCGTCGTCGCCAGTGCCGCGATCAGTAGCGTTTTAATTGTTTTCATCTCATCCCTCCTGCATCGTTTTCAGGTATTCGTCTTCGAGTTCGCGATGACCTATGTCCCGCGCATTGAACTCTCTGCGCAACTGCCCATCGCGCATGATACCGATACGAGTACCGGTTTCGCGCGCACGGAATAGATCATGAGTCGCCATCAGGATGGCGGCACCGCGCTCAGCCATCGCGGCAATCTGCTCGGAAAATTCATTGCTGGCCTTGGGGTCGAGGCCCGAGGTGGGCTCGTCTAGCAGCAGCGCTGCAGCATCGCGCGCAATCGCGATGGCAATACCCACTTTCTGTCGCATGCCTTTCGAGTAGGTACCGAGCGGTCGCTCGTGGGCACTCGTCGACAAGCCGGCTTGTGCCAGAAACCCGCGAAGCGCTTCGGTGGCATGTCGCTGCCCGGATAAACGAGCGAAATAGTCCAGGTTTTCGAGACCCGTCAACGCTCCGTATAACGTCACGGTCTCCGGGATGTAGGCAATACGTCGACGCGCTGCAATCGGATCGTTGACGACGTCGATCTGATCGACGCGCGCCGTCCCCGCAGTAGGCGCGACGAACCCGAGAAAGATATTCAGTGTCGTGGTCTTGCCCGCACCATTGGCGCCCAATAAACAATAGATCTCGCCGGGATCGACACGCAGGTCCAAGTGACGAAGCGCCTGGACCTCACCGTAGGATTTGCTTAATCCGCTGGCTTCGAGCATGTCATCTCTCCTGCGGAGCGTGCCGATCTCGCCCCGTCACGGCCAACGCAGCGAGCCGCCGCGTGCAGACTGCCAACAATGCCGATACCAGCACCAGCAGTGCAACCATGGGCATCAAGGCGGCAACCAACGCCTCACCGCCGCCGAGACGTGGCGAAACGAAGAGCGGTAGGCGGGCGAAGTCTTCTTTCTCCAAAGCGATACCACGCTCGATTCGCGTGACGAAAAAATCCTTCCAGCGTCCGTGGAATTCGGTCGTGGCGGCCCGAAATTCGGCGTGAACCCGACCGTCCGTCCCCGACAGTCCCGTCAGCGTCTGAAACGTCAACGTGCCGGGAGAGAGATACTTGAGCAGTCCGACAATTCGTCGTTGATCGTTGGCGGTGTCGGCAAATCGCTCGAGCAGCGGCGCCACGACCTGCTCGATTCCCGCCTCCGACCGTGCGACGGTCTGATAGTAAGCTTGGCGATCCATCTCGCCCTTGATGTCGGGATGATCAAAAAACCACTGCTCCCGTTCGCTCGCGATCTGCTTATCAGCTTGCTCGGTCGCCTCACGCAATGCAGCCGTCAGCTCGACTCGCGACGGTGGCGGCACGATGCTGCTTGCACCGACATTGGTCAAGGCCGGTGTCAGCACGACGAGCAGAAGCCATGCGCCGGCACACTGCATCGCAGCGGATTCCGTAGTGCTCGAGCGCAGACTGATCCACAGCGCCAACGCCGCCCAAAACAGCAGATACACGGTGGCGACCAGCAACCACCCCGTGATGACCCAGGCCGTGGTCGCCGTCCACGAAGTCTCCGCGACGGCCGCCGCCAGCACGATCGACATCCAGCAGGAAACGCTCAGCACAAGCACGCGCGCACACCATTTGTGCCAGACGAAGCGTGCGGGACTTGCACCAGCCACGGCAGCAAGTGCCAAAACACCACGCTCCCGCTCACCCACCACCACATCGAACAACACGCCAATCACCAGAAGCGGCAGCACCCAGATCAAGAGGAAGGCGACATCGAAACTGCCGACCGTGAAGCGCAGTGCATTGTCGGGATCGGTGCGCGTCAGAAAGTGGTAGGCCCCGCGCGCCGTGACGAAGTAGGTATCGGCCAGCAGATCGCCCTGGCCGATCGCCAATGCCTCGAGCGCCGTCTGCGCCTTCACGACCGGTACCGACAGAACACTGAACGCAACGGCGCCAGCCGAGCGCGCCGTATCGCTGCCGGCGGCAGCCTGATTCGCGAGCGACTCGACGAGCTGACGGTACTCCTGAAGCGCAGCCTCTGCAGTGATCCGACGGTCCTCGATCGCGGCGCGGCCCGCAAAGCCCGCGGCCAAGACGGTCACCATGAATCCGACTAAAACCGCAATCACAACGCCCTCGCGGCGAAGCAGATTGAACTCGGCGGCAAGCAGATCCCAGCTGCGCATCAGAGGGACCGCCCCAGACGGCGACACGCTCCCCATAACAGCGCAGCAAGCAGCAGGGTCCAGATCACGAGCACCATCAGCGGCGCACCGCAACGCGCGAAGCTTCGCGACAAGGACTCGGGTTCGAACCGATACTCACCCGCGGCCTGCCACAGCGCCGCGCTCGAACGATATCCGGCCTCTCCCGTACGGGAGTTGAGCGTGAGATCGCGATTGAGGGTTGTCATCAAGCGCCTGCGAAAGACTTCAGCACCGTCTGCAAACTGACGCTGATGCCCGATGCTGGTTCCTGCGATCTCCTGCGAGACGAGCATCAAGGCCATACGCGGCGACAGCAAGCTGGCTGACTCGAATACGTCTACTTGCCGATCGATGGCTTCGTTGAGCGCAGCGAAATTGCGATCGTAAACAGCATCAGAGATCTCGTCTTGAATACCAAAAATAATGCCCTGGATATTGATCGGTAAGGCCGCATCCGAATCCACCTTGTACAGCTGATACAGCTGCTGTCGGCGCTTCTCGATCCGTTCTGCCGGTGTTTCGCCATCGATGCCTGCGGCAAGTCCTTCGTCAATCGCACGCAGCACTGCGTCCGCGGACGGCGTCGGTGACAACAACCGCCCAAGATCTGCAGCCACACGGGGCACGACGAAGTTGCCCGCGGCCCAGATCACGAGCAAGGTCAGCAGGGCTCCACGCGCCGTTTTTGCGACGGCCGACACCCACAGCGACAGACCCAGCATCAGCGCCACAAACCACAGGTACACCGCGCCGAGCACTGCCGCGTGAGCAAGCCATGCAGTCCCCGAGGCGATCACGAGCAAAACGATGCCGACGATCAGCAGCGGTGCGAGCAGGTACAACACTGCCCCGCCCAAGCCGATAAATTTACCTATCAGCAATTGCGCGCCGGTGACTCCGGTAGACATGACCTGCCGCAACGTACCGCTCTCTCGTTCACCGGCTAATGTGGGATAGGCCAACAGCACGATGCCGAGTGGCAGCAATACTTGCAGGATGAACGCCAGCGACAACTCGCCAAACTGAAGCAAAGGCGGCAGGTCGTCAGCCGGCCGACCCGTCGCAAAATTGCGTCGATGGGCCTCTAGCCAGATCGATACGCCTTCGAACGCCTGCACGCCAGGATCGAAAAACGCGAGCGGTAACGCGGCTCGGAAGGCGTACTGTCCATAGTGCGCAGCAGAATGCGGATTCTTGTCGCCCTGCTCCATCCACTGCGCTGCGACCTCGCGCTGCGCCCTTATTCGCTCCTCAGACAGCGCGTTGTATCGCTGCGCCGCAAGTAGTAGTGCGGCAAGCGCCAGCAATACGAATACAGCCGCTACGAGTCGCATGCGCCCATCGCGCAACGTCTGGCGAAACTCCTTGCGGGCGATGTCGCGAATCAAGCGTCGACTCGCTCGAAGATCTCGACCAGAAAGCCGTTGGGCGCCATCACGGTGGCGGCGATCACTCGACCGAATCTTGGGTCCTCGTGACGCAGCGGCTCCGCATGAATCTGCGCCCCGTGCAGCCTCGCCCGCTTCGTCACAACATCGACCGAGCGCACCGGGAAACTCCAACCGGCGAGACCTCGATTTGGAGGTCGTGGCGGCACACCGGAGGTCGGCTGGCGATCCGCAGGCGCGTACTCGACTAACCCCAAGTTTCCGGTCCGCGCACCTAGCGCATGCAACGTGACGTAGCGGAATCGTGGCGAGAAGTTGCTCCACTCGCGACTCGTCCGTCGCTCGTAGTCGAGTACTTGTGTAAAGAAGTGTTCCATTTCTGGCACATTCTCGACGATCAGACTTGAGTAGGCAGGGCCGCCCACGCCCGAGTCAGGATCGACGCTGCCGTTTTGCGGTAACCCGCCGCCGCGCGACAACGCAACAAGCCGAGTGTTATCTACGACTTCGTAGCTCGCCTCGTTGATCGGGTACGGGCGACCGTCTCGCAACTGCAACTCGTAGCGATTGATCGCGGGTAGAGTGCGGCGAAAGCCGAGCTCGATCATCCGCTCGTCAACCTGCTCGATCGCCTTCATCGGAAACCCGAGCGCGTAGGGCCCGGTCTCCTCACGCGCGTAGGTATTGCGAATTCGTGGCGTATCGCGATCTGGAATGATCACCAACACCTTGATGGCGTCGGGCACGCGAACGCGCTCCATCACGCACAGTTGGTAGCCGAGATCAGCGGGTAAGCCCCACATCGCGCGTTGCATCTCGACTGCGCGCGCATCCGAAACGAACGGCCCGCGTACGGTCAACCCAAGCCCATCGGCATAAGCCCGCTGCAGCGTGGCCAGATCTCGCGTCACCACAATGGCCCCGGCCAGCGGACCGGTAAGCGCTCCGGATCCATCGGCAATAGGGTCCATGGGGTCGTTGGGTAACAACATGATTTTTCCCCCGTCAGCAGGATCGATGATCGCGGATTATGATGGCGGTCAACTTAGGCTGATCGGGGAGATCCGCGTGGCGGACATTTTCAGAGGTTGTCGTAAGGGCCTGCTGTGTCTGACGCTTTTCTTTGGGCTTGCGACGATCACCGCCGCAGCGCCCCCAACGCCCGAAAAGGGCGGCAGTGAGCGCGTTCTCGTACTCGGCGGTACCGGCCAGCTCGGCCGCGCGATACTGTCAGAGCTCTCCGCCACCAATGCCCAGGTGAGCGTACTCGCACGCGCGAATTCCGACCGCACCAGCGTCGAGGCACTCTGGCCCGATCGGTCTCGGCTGCAGTGGCTGACGGGCGATCTGCTGAACGCCGAGGAAATCGATCGCGCACTGGCGGGGCACCGGTTCGACGTGGTCATCAACGCAGTACGGGTCGAGGATGGCGATATCCATTTTTATGAAAAGATCATGCCGCCACTGCTGCGTAACGCCCAACGGGCGGGCGTGCGACAGTTCATTCATCACGGTGCGGTAGGGGCTGGGCGCAACGTCGAGAAATTCCAAAATCTCGGCTGGGAGCGTGTGCCGGGAATCTTCGATCGCTTGAAGGATCAGGGCATCGGCGAAGATTTACTGCGCGGCAGCGGCGTGCCCTACACCATCATTCGCAATGCTCGCCTCTATCCGCCTGAGTCGCCAGCAACAGGGAAAGCGGCTCTGACTGAGGACGACTCGATCATCACGCCCATGACCCGCGCCGATCTGGCAAAACTCACCCTGTCCTGCGTTGCGAATGCGGCCTGCCTGAGCAAGACCTTTCACGTGCAGGATGCATCGCTGCCTTGGCCGATGCGCAGACCCTAGGCTTGGCCAACGCGGCCGCCACTGCACCTTTGCGCGGAAAGGTGCTATTAATCAGCCATAACCGTACCTGCCAGGGAGGCATCGACGATGGCTGCAATCAACGTCAATGGCAAGGCTCTCGAGACGGATGCCGCGCCCGACACGCCGCTGCTCTGGGTCCTGCGTGACCATCTCGGACTGACTGGCACGAAATTCGGTTGCGGAGCGGCGCTCTGCGGCGCCTGTACGGTGCATATCGACGGCGAACCCGCCCGCTCCTGCCAGGTTGCACTCGCCGATGTGGGCACACGACGAATTACGACCATAGAAGGGTTGTCGGCCGATCGCTCGCACGCAGTGCAGAAAGCCTGGCTCGAACTCGATGTGCCACAGTGCGGCTACTGCCAGTCAGGGCAACTGATGTCAGCCGCCGCTCTGCTCGCACAAAACCCCTCGCCCACCGACGCCGATATCGATACCGCGATGGCCGGCAACATCTGTCGCTGCGGCACCTACAACCGCATCCGCAAGGCCGTGCATCGCGCCGCGGAACTGCTCAAGAAGGAGAACGCGTGATGAACGCTGAAGTCAATTCGCTCACCCACAACACGCGTCGCGACTTTCTGAAACTCGGAGTGCTGGCCGGCGGCGGCCTCGTGCTCGGCATCGGACTCAGTGGCTGCAGCAAACCTGCGGCGATCGGTGCTGGCGGACAGCCCGTCGCCTGGCTGCGCATCGCGGGTGACAACACCATCACGGTGCTTGTCGATAAATCCGAGATGGGTCAGGGCGTGTACACCGCGCTCACGCAATTGCTCGCCGAGGAACTCGGAGTGGCTCTCGAGGCGATCCGCGTCGAGGCGGCACCCGTCGGCGCCGTGTACACCAACAACCTGCTCGGCGCACAGATCACCGGCGGCAGCACCAGCGTGCGTGACGGCTGGGAGAAGCTGCGCAAGGCGGGCGCGCAGGCCCGCAGCATGCTCGTGCAGGCGGCAGCCGCGCAGTGGGGCGTAGGAGCAGACACGCTCAAGGTCGACTCGGGTGCGGTGGTCAACGGTCGCAAGCGCCTGACCTTCGGCGAGCTTGCCGAAGCGGCAGCCAAGCTGCCGGTGCCGACCGAGGTCACGCTGAAGTCCGCCAAAGAATTCACGCTGGTCGGCAAGCCCGCCAAACGCGTCGATACAGCGAGCAAACTCGACGGTACTGCCATCTACGGCATCGACGTGAAGCTCCCGGGCATGCTGCACGGCGCCTTTGCGCAGTGCCCGACCCTCGGCGGCACACTCGCGGGCTTCGATGCGGTGCAAGCGAAGACCATGCCCGGCGTGAAGGATGTCGTCGGCACGGATAACGGGGTCGTGGTGATCGCCGATCACTACTGGCAGGCCTATAAGGCGCTCGGCGCCGTGAAGATCAAGTGGGATGCCGGGGCCAATGCTTCTCTCGACAACGACGCTATCCGCGCACGGCTGCGCAAAGCGGCGACCCGCAACGGCCGCTCCGTCCGCAACGATGGCAACGCCGCCGCCGCGCTGAAGGGGGCGGCTAAAGTCGTTCGTGCCACATACGAACTGCCGATGTTGGCGCACGCCACACTCGAGCCGCAGTGCTGCACCGCCGATGTGCGCGCCGACTCGGCTGACGTCTACGCACCGACGCAGACCCAGACGATCGCGCAAGCCACGGCCGCAGCCGTCGCAGGTCTGAAGCCGGAGCAGGTCAAAATCCACACCACGCTGCTCGGTGGCGGTTTCGGCCGGCGGCTCGAGGTCGATTTCATTGGTGCAGCCATGGTTGCCTCCAAGGCGGTCGGCAAGCCCGTGAAGGTGATCTGGAGTCGCGAGCAGGATATGACCCACGACACCTACCGCCCGCCGGCTTTCGATACGGTCGCAGGCGGCCTCGATGCCTCAGGCAAGCTCGTCGCATGGAAGCTTGATTTGACGGGGCCCTCGATCACGGCACGCATGTTTCCACCGGTGGTGGAAACTGCCATCGATCCGTTCGCCATCGAGGCGGCGTCCAACTATCCCTACGATGTTCCGCACATCGCGGTGAACTACAACCGCGAGGAAATCGGCATCGATGTCGGTTACTGGCGCTCGGTGAGCCACGCGCTCAACTGCTTCGTCGCCGAGAGTTTCATGGACGAGCTCGCGAGCGCAGCGGGCAAGGATCCTTACGCGTTTCGCGCTGCGATGCTCGACAAGCAACCGCGCTTCAAGCGAGTGCTTGACGAAGCAGCGAGCCGCGCCGGCTGGGGCAAGGCGCCTGCAGGCCACTATCAGGGCATCGCGCTTATGGAAGGCTACGGTACCTACATGGCGCAAGTCGCCGAAGTGTCCATGAAGGACGGCACGCTCACCATCCACCGCATCACTTGCGCGGTCGACTGCGGCCAGATGGTGAATCCCAACATCGTCGATCAGCAGATCGAGGGCAGCATCCTCTTCGGCTTAACCGCAGCGCTCTGGGGCGACATCACACTCGTGCGCGGCGAAGTACAGCAACGCAACTTCGACAGCTATCGCATGCTGCGTCTGCCCGAAGTCCCCCGCATCGATGTGCACCTGCTCGAGAGCAGCGAGGCGCCGGGCGGTGTCGGCGAGCCTGGCACGGCAGTGGTCGGCCCGGCGTTGGCTAACGCGATCTTTGCAGCGACCAGAAAGCGCCTGCGTTCACTGCCGATCGCCAAGCAGGGCATCATCACGGTTTAAGCGGGCCACGCACGCGCTTTACTCGGAGATGCATCATGACGGACCCGACGGCGAGTTGTGTTCTGGCCGCAGGTGAAGCGCTAGCGAATGTCCCGGCGGCGAGAGCCACCTCTCTCACGCGTTTCGCCCCCAGCGGCGCACGGCGAACCGTTGCATCGCCGGTCGCACACGCAGAAAGCCGCGATACATCAACTCGAGTAGCGCCGTCATGCCAGGCAATGCGCCGAGCCGCGCCAGCCATCGCCAATAAGGCAACCGCGCCCAAAGCGCCAGAAACGCGCGTGCACCGCTCTCGATACGCCCATCGGCATGTCGTACGTGAAATCTCGCTAACCACGCTTCGCGCGTTTGACCCGCAGGAACGGGCCGCGCAGGATCACTGACGTCGACAAACTCCACAGGTTGCTCTGCGGGCAGATCCCGATAGAGCGCGATCTCCCGTTGACACAGTGGACAGGCGCCGTCATAAAACACGGTGAGTGAGGCACAGCGTTCAGGCGTCATCGGCTCATTCATTTGACTAGGATCGCATATGGAAAACATTGACCACCAGCGTCGTTTGGCGCTCGCCACCACGGCAGCCGCTCTCGGCAGCACGGTCGCACTCGGCAGCGTCGCCACGCTCAGCAGCGGCAGCGCAGTGGACAGCGCCACCGCGACAGGTTCATCGACCTCCGCGGCCCGCGCATCGACGATGCGCGCTTATCAGATCGGCACCCAGCAAGGCATCGGTTCGCTCTCGCTCATCGAGCGCACGGCGCCTACGCCCGGCGCAGGCGAAGTCGTGGTGGAGATGCGCGCCGCAGCACTCAACCATCGCGATCTCGATATCCTCTCGGGTCGCTACGGAGGCCGCAAACCCGCCGAGCGTGTCCCGGTGGGGGACGGCGCGGGCGTGATCGTCGACATCGGCCCGGGGGTCACCGCCGTGCAACGTGGCGAACGGGTGACTGCGCCGCATTTCACGCTGTGGACCGATGGCGACTATGACCCCGCCATCTTCGCAGCCGATGCTGGCAACACGCGTGACGGGTGGCTCGCCGAACGGCTCGTCTTGCCGGCGAGCTCGCTGGTGCGAATCCCCGAGAGTCTATCTTTCGAGTCGGCGGCAGCGCTGGGTGCGGCGGGCATTACGGCGTGGGCCGTGCTCGAGACGCTGGGGCGCATCAAGGCGGGTGACACCGTGCTCACACTCGGCACCGGCGGTGTCGCAATCCTCACATTGCAGATTGCCAAGATGTGCGGTGCGCGTGTGGCGATCACCTCCTCGAGCGACGACAAACTTGCGCTCTGCCGAAAGCTTGGCGCCGACATCACCGTCAACTACCGCAAGCAGCCCGCCTGGCACGAGGCGGTTCGGGCCGCCAACGGCGGCCGCGGCGTCGATATCGTCGTTGAGACGGTCGGAGCCTCGAGCCTCTCGCAATCTTTGGCGGCCTGCGCACCGAACGCCCGAGTCGGCCTGCTTGGCGCACTCGGCGGCCCTGCCCCGGCGCCGCCGAATCTGGGACCGTTGATTCTCAACAACGTGATACTGAAGGGCATCACGTCCGGCAGCCGCCGAAACCTCGAGGATCTACTGCGCGCGAGCGTCGCGAACGGGCTCACGCCGCACATCGATCGCGTTTTTGCGTTCGATGAGTCGGCGCAAGCCCTGTCCTATCTCGCCACCGGCGGCCACGTCGGCAAAATCGTCATCCGCCGAAACTAAGCCCGCGCACCGGCACGCAGGGTTGCGTGCCGGTGCGCGGTTGATCGCCTTAGCGTGCGGCCTTCACGAAGCGCAGCGTCATGCGGTCGGACTCGCCAATCGCGTCGTACTTGCTGCGATCGAAATTCGGATCCGGCGCCTTGCCCGAACCATAGGGCACGGTGATGCGCGTCGGCGGCAGCGTCCAGACACCGAAGGGGTGATCCTTCGTATCTTTGGCGTTGGCGTTGATCTCGGAGCGGGCTGCGAGTTTCAGGCCCACCTTGTTGGCAGCCTCAATGACATAGGCTTCGGTCACATAGCCACTCGCTGCCTTCGGATCTTGCGGGCCAGGATTGCCACGATGCTGCTCGATCGCCAGCACACCGCCAGGCTTGAGCGAACGAGCGAGCTCGGCGAAGTTGCGATCCGTCAGACCCTCGGCCCGCATCCAACCATGGATCGCTCGGGAGACGAGAATGAAGTCGTAGCTGCCCTCGGCGAGCGGCGCTGCGGTCGCACCCCAATTGACGAGATCCACCTTGCCGTAGATTTTCTCGTCGGCGTAGCGGGCCGCAAAATCCGCTCGCGACTTGCGCGCGGCCTCGGAGAGCGCCGGATTGCCAAGGTCTGCTGCGGTCGCTGCATAGCGTCCGTTGGTGCGCGCGGCATAGGGCGCGAGGATGCGAGTCCACCAGCCACCACCGGGCTGGACCTCAAGAATGCTGGCACCCGGCTTCAAACCCCAGAACTGCAGGTTCTCGATGGGCTTGCGCGCCGCGTCGCGCCCCTTGTCGTCCGCGGAGCGCCACTCGCCCGCGACGACCTCGTTCAACCCTTTGTCGGTGGATGCAGCGAATGCCGCACCCGCAGGCGCGAGCGCCAAACACACCGACGCCAAAAACAACGATCTCAGTCCTTGAATACTCATTGATGCCCCTCTTTGGATAAGCCCGATACCGAAAAGCGGATACCCGTCGGCCCGACTATTTTGCAGTCAACGGGAAGAAAGACGCGACTATTTTGCAGCTGGTTGGAATTTACTCGGGATTCGACCGCCGATGGGCCACCACGGCATAGGCGCCCAAGGTCACCGCAATCGACAGGGCACCCGTCCAGAACTGCGATTGCAGCGCCGGGGTCAGGGCCATCGCCAGCAGCACCGCCGCGATGGCGGCCATCGTGAAGTAGCTCAACCACGGGAACCACCACATCGGCATGGCGAGCGGTAGGTTGGCGGCAATCGCCTGACGGCGCAGTCGCACATGCGAGATCACCATCGTCAGGTAAATCACGAGGATCAGTGCGCCCGAGGCGTTGACCAGAAACGCGAACAGACCGTCGGGCGAGTAGTACTGCGCAACCACGCCGAGCAGACCCGCGACGCTGCCGAGCATTACAGAGCGCGAGGGCACCCGCCGCGGGTTGAGCTTGACGAGCCAACGCGGCGCATCACCCTTCTCGGCCAATACGAACAGCACCCGCGAGCAGATGTAATAGCAGGAGTTCAGACACGACAGCACGGCGGTCAGAATCACCACACTCATGATGGTGCTCGCATACGGGATCTGCATGGCATCGAGTGCGGCGGTGAAGGGCGACTGGCCGGGCACGACGCTGTTCCAGGGCACCACGGCGACGATCATGATCAAGGAGCCGACGTAAAACAGCATGATGCGGCCGATGATCGAGGAGGTCATGCGGGCGACCGATTTGGCAGGCTCGGAGGACTCGGCTGCGGCGATGGTTACCACCTCCGTACCCATCATCGAGAAGATCACGGTAGTGACGGTGGCGATGATGACGAGCGTGCCGTTCGGTGCAAATCCACCATGGGCCGTGAGATTGGCAAGGCCTGGTGAGGACTCACCATACAGCCCCGCCACGTACGCCGCCGATACCAGAATGAAGGCGATGATGGCGCTCACTTTGATGGAGGAGAACCAGAACTCGAACTCACCGAAGGATCGGGCAGAGGTCAGATTGACGGCCGTCATCGCCGCCATCAGCACGAGGCCCGATTGCCAAGTCGGCACAGTCAGACCGAGCTCGGCAAGGATGTTCGCCGCGGCGATGACTTCGATGGGAATCACCACCACCCAGAAGAACCAGTACAGCCAGCCGACCGAAAAGCCTGCCCAATTACCAAGCCCCAACCGCGCGAACTCGGTGAAGGAGCGCACCTCGGGGTGACTCACCGCCATCTCGCCGAGCATGCGCATCACCATCAACAGCAAGATGCCTGTCAGAAGGTAGGTCAGGACGACGGCGGGGCCAGTGACGGCGATGGCCGCACTACTGCTGACGAAGAGACCAGCACCGATGATGCCGCCGATGGTAATCATGAACATATGCCGCGGCCGCAGGGTGCGGTTCAGGGCAGTATCCGAAGTATTGGTGGCTGCGGGACTAGACACGGTCACGACTCCTGCGGGCTTCGTTCGAGAATCACCGAGTGGAATTCTAAATGCAATTAGGGATGGCGTCGGTACATGGATTAGACGAGGACACGGCGATCTGCTGCGGTGCGCGAGGGCGGCTACTTGGGTAGCGGCTTGTAGCCGAGGATCGAGCACATCAGACCATCGGGGTCATAGAAAATCATCTCGGTATACACACCCGCTTTCATGTACGCGTCATCCGTGGGTTTGGTGTAGGGGGTGGGTGGCGTCAGGAATTGAAAGCCATGCTTGACGAGATCGGCGTGGATCTCATCGCCACGCTCCGATGCGAACACAAATGACCCCTGACCCCAATGCAACTGACCCTGAGCCGGAGGGATTGCTACGGGCAACTTGGGCTCGATGATGTGAAACAAACCGATCAGACCAGCGTCCACGGCCTCATCCGCGGACAGGAACACGATACGCATGGTGCAACTGGGCAGATTTAGCAGCTTGCCGATAAAGGGCCCTTGCACCTGTTTCTCTTCGATGACTGTCATCCCGAGGATATCGCGATACAGAGCCAGCGACTTGTCGAGATCACGACAGAAGATGGAGACCCGTTTGACGGGCGAGACTCGAGAACCGGACATGGGGCGACTCCTCGTAAAGCGTGACCTACCGCAGGATAATGAACCTACCCATGAGTCAGCCAGACTTCTTAAAAATGCACAGCACTCCAGCCACCGGATCTATGGCGCGAACGGTTCGTCGCAGATTCGTCCTTGTCGACGGTCGTCATGTCCACTATCGAGTGTGCGGCTCGGGGCCTGCGGTCGTGATGTTGCACGACAGCCCCCGCTCATCGCTGCTGCATGCACGATCACTGCAGCAATTCAGCGACGAGTTCACAGTGTTCGCGCTCGACACACCGGGTTACGGTCACTCCGATCCGTTGCCCTCGACGCCTCGGCCCGAAATCACTGACTTTGCCGACGCACTCGCGGCAACGCTGCGCGCGCTCGGCTTGAGTGGTGCCACCGTATACGCGTTCCACACGAGCTCGAAAATCGCCGCGGCCTGTGCCGTGCGTCATCCGGATGTGATCGGTCATTTGCTGCTTGATGGCATCTCGATACCGGCGCAGCCCTCGCCCGACGCGTTCATTGAGCGCTACATGAGCCCCTTCGTGCCTGATACGACGGGCGCCTACATCGCAACGCAATGGACGAAGATCCGCGACCTGCATCGCTACTTCCCCTGGTTCGATATCCGCCCAGGTGCGCGCATGCCCACCGATGAGCCCTCCGCTGAGGCGCTGCACGACTACGCGATCGATCTCTTCTCGGCCGGTCCGAATTACTCAACCGCCTACTCCGCCGCCATGCGCTACGCGGCCAGACCCGCTGTGGCCGCACTCACGACGCCGACCACGGTGATGGCGCGAGCGGATGACGTGTTGTTTTCATTTCTCGATGCCGTTGAACAGATCCTCCCGGCCTGCGGCAGGGTGCAACGACTACCCGCCGACGATACGGCGTGGCAGGCAGCCCTGCGGGTGGCCTTTACCCGATCCAAGGCATCTGCGCCGGCCCGTGCAGTCAGTGCAGCGGCAGCGCCGACATCCGACCCGCGTGTCGGGCTCACGCGGCGCTATCAGCAACTCGGCACACGCCAACTGCACGTGCGCGAGGGCGGCACGGGACGAGCGCTCGTGGTGCTGCACGCGCCGCCGGGATCGTCGGCCGATCTCACGAGCCTCGCCGATACACGACTCGCTACACACCACCTCTGGATGCCCGACCTGCCGGGCTGCGGGCTTTCCGATGCGCTGCCGACCGAGGCCGATCCAAAGATATGGGCGGCACACCTGCTCGCAGGCATCGATGCTGCAGGTGTCGGCGAGTTCGACCTCCATGCCGTTGGGCTCGCCTCCCCGCTCGCGCTGCAACTCGCACAACTCGCCGGCGCACGCGTCGGTCGGCTGACACTCGATGGCGGGCTGATCTTCGATGCGGCGCACCGGGCCGAGATCGCGGCGGGGTATGCCCCGGCGCTGCACCCCGATCGCGATGGCACGCAGTTGTGGCGGCTCTTTCACCGACTGCGCGACGAAGCGCTGCAATGGCCGTGGTTCGATGGGCGCGGTCACGCCCGGCGCGGCGGCGAGGGACTGAACGCCGAGGCGCTCTACCGCCGTTTCGTAGCCGCGCTGACGCAGCTTCCACACTACGGCGATGCCGCGCGTATCGCCCTGCAGATCGACCCGGCCTCGCTGCTCGCGACGCTCTCGCAACCGGTCGACTTCGTCAGCCAGGCCGGTGACCCGTTTTACGCCGAGGGTGCGGCCCCACCACCCGCAAGTCGCCAGTAAAAATCACTTAATTTCTAATCAATCACCACCGAAAATCGATTGTCTCAATAGTGGAATTGGTGAGAGGGTGGCACGCCGTAGGAGAATTGTTGTCGGTACATTGTCCGGACGTTATTATGAACAACATCGCAGTCAAGGCATCGCTCATGCCCTCGTCCACATTGCCTAAGTCCAAGCGCATCGACGTTCGCGCCAGTGCATCGGTAAAAAAGCTGCTCCAGCAGGCGGCGAAAGCCACACAGAAGAATGTCAGCGAATTTTTGCTGGATGCGGGAGTTCAAGCTGCGAACCATGCGCTAGCCGACCGCTTTCGATTCGAGTTGCCGGCTGACCGGTGGCGGGAGTTTCAAGCGGCCCTAGATCGGCCGGTTCAAGCAAAGCCACGACTCAAAAAGCTGCTCTCTGAGGCCGGGCTCCCGACTCGGTCGTGAGCGTCTATGAACCGATCCGCAAGCTTACCGCTGCGGACTCAGTCCACGCCTTCAGCTGCGGCGAACCGGCTCTGGATCTGTCCCTCCAGCGCTACGCACTCGTCAACCAGCAGGCCAACTCAGCACAAACCTATGTTTGCTGTAAGACGGGGGTTGTTACAGGCTTTTTTAGTCTCACGGTGGGCAGCGTCGCGCCCACGTCAACAACGCCTCGGGTGATCAAGGGGCTATCCCGCCATCCAGTCCCGGTCATGATTTTGGCGAGGTTAGCCGTCGACGGCGCGCATCAACACAAGGGCGTTGGCCAGGCCCTGCTGCGAGACGCCCTGCTTCGGACGACACAGGCAGCAGACATCGTTGGAATCCGCGCTCTGCTGGTTCATGCCAAAAGCAAAGCCGCACGCGATTGGTATCTTGGCTTTGATTTCGAGCCCAGCCCATCTGACCCGATGCACCTGTTCCTCCTGCTGAAGGACCTTAAGAGCTCGATCGGATCGCCCTGACGGCGGCTCAGGTACCCCGCGGCAGCTGATCCGCGGGACTCCAGGTGGCCTTGACGGTTCGCGTCAGACGCTCGACGAACGTGGAGGGACCCACGATCGTGATCGAGTTGCCATCGATCCAGACCGACAATTTCATCCAGCCCCACATGAGCGCTGTCAGAAAGCTCGGACTGAACTGCAACGCCTTGCCGCGCTTGGAGATGTGCCTGACTAAGTGAAGCATTGCCATGCTGACGATCAGGAACACGGCCGCGAAGCCCGTAAAGAACACATCGCGAAACACGTCGATGTTTTTTAAAATGTCGACCAGTCCGAGTTGGGCGCCCGCGTCACGGGCGTTCAGCCATTCCGCCAGCGCGATTCCCGCGAGCAGGGCAGACAGCGTTATCACGAGTCCCTTCAACGCGTGACTGCTCGCCGAGACCGGCGGTGGCAGTTCGTCGATACGGATGATGCGGTCCCCGAGTGTGTGCTGCGAGTTGCTTTGGCCCTGTGCGTCGGCGGAGTCAACCACTGGCGAGTCGTACAGCGGCGGGAATTCGTAGATGACGTGCCGCTCGACGATGTTCTTCAACTCTACCTCGCCAACCAAAATCGGCTTCGGGTCGACGCTCTTGAGCACCGCCTGATACACGGCATTCGAGATGCACACGCCACCCGGCTTGGCGAGCGGCTGCAACCGTGCCGCGACGTTGATGCCATCGCCAAAAAGATCGCCGTTGCGCACGATCACATCGCCAAGGTGTACCCCGATGCGTACAGCCAGACGCCCCTCGG
>Ga0192647_100342_pt1 | contig 32320 bp, 24 predicted proteins | sample LauGreFa1BDMLBSN_2_FD_133046 | JGI IMG/M metagenome (GOLD analysis project Ga0192647, IMG submission 133046) | Freshwater lake microbial communities from Lake Michigan, USA - Fa13.BD.MLB.SN - reassembly | ecosystem: Environmental > Aquatic > Freshwater > Lake | place: Lake Michigan, USA... | reverse complement strand
CATGCTCGCGCCAATGCTCACTGAAGCGCACGCAAAAAATGCATTGGCTGCCGCTTCCACGGTGTAAGGCAACTGCATGCCGCCCACATCGTGGTCTTGGGCTGCGCTCAGCATGCCGCTGGCGGCATACGCATTCAAAGCCTCTTGGGTACAAGCAGGCAATATGACTTTCTCGCCATCAAACACCGGTTCTTCGATGTCGACGGTGCGGTTGAACGGCGCGTATTTTTCGCGGGCCATGCGCTCACAGGTATCGAGCACCGCATCAAAGGTTTCGCGTGAATGGTCAGCAAACCGCTCACGGGTTTGCAATTCCTCTGTGTGGAGCCATTCGTACAGCAAAAAATCGACAGTGTTGCGCAAGGTCATGGGGTGACTTTAAAAGAAAAAAACCCGTCACGCAGGACGGGTTGTCTTGTGGATGACTGCCAAATTCAGAGCACTTCAAACACGCCTGCAGCGCCCATGCCGCCGCCAATGCACATGGTGACACAGACGCGCTTGGCGCCCCGACGCTTGCCTTCAATCAGCGCATGACCCGTCAGACGCTGGCCACTGACGCCGTAGGGGTGACCCACCGCAATCGCACCGCCGTTGACATTGAGCAATTCAGGCGGAATACCGAGTTTGTCACGGCAGTACAGCACTTGCACAGCAAACGCCTCGTTGAGTTCCCACAAATCGATGTCGTTGATGGTCAAGCCCAGGCGTTTGAGCACTTTGGGAATGGCATACACCGGACCGATACCCATTTCGTCGGGTTCACATCCGGCCACGGCAAAGCCCAAAAAACGGCCAAGGGGGTGAAGATTGTGCTTGGCGGCGTAGTCTTCACTGGTGATCACGCAAGCACCGGCACCATCCGAGAACTGCGAAGCATTGCCAGCCGCAATCACGCCACCGGGTACCGCTGGCTTGATGCTGGAGATGCCTTCGGCTGTGGTGCCTTCACGCAGTCCTTCATCCACATTGACAGTGACTTGTTTGGTCATCATGCCCATGACTTTGTCGACCACGCCGGCTTGCACAGTGATCGGTGCGATTTCATCGTTGAATTTGCCTGCCGCTTGGGCCGCGCAGGCCTTTTGTTGGCTGGCCGCGCCGTACTCGTCCATGCGGTCGCGGCCGATGTTGTAACGCTTGGCCACTTGTTCAGCGGTTTGTAACATGTTCCAGTAAATCTCTGGTTTTTTCTTCATCAGTGCGGGGTCAGAGAGCATGTGTTGGTTCATCTCTTGTTGCACACAAGAAATACTTTCCACACCACCTGCCACGTAGACATCGCCTTCGCCAGCGATCACGCGCTGTGAAGCCAATGCAATGGTTTGCAGACCCGATGAGCAAAAACGGTTGACGGTCAAACCGCTGACGGTGATGGGGCAATCTGCCATCAACGCAATTTGCCGGGCGATGTTGGCACCGGTCGCGCCCTCTGGGTTGGCACAACCCATGATGACATCCTCGACGTCGGCCGCATCAATGCCGGCCCGGGCAATGGCGTGTTTGACGGCGTGGCCACCCAAGGTGGCGCCATGGGTCATGTTGAAAGCGCCTCTCCAGCTTTTGGCCAAGGGCGTACGTGCAGTGGAAACAATGACAGCGTTGGTCATGGGAACTCCTTAATTGAATGTTTTGCCTTCAGCGACCAAGCGAGCGAGCAGAGGTGCTGGTTGCCAAAAAGATGCGTCGTCGTGCGGGTTTTTTGCGAACCGGTTCATGGCTTGAACCATATTGAACAAACCAAACTGGTCCGCATACATCATCGGACCGCCTCGGTAGATGGGAAAGCCGTAGCCAGTGATGTAGACCATGTCGATGTCGCTGGCACGCGCTGCAATGCCCTCTTCCAAGATATGCGCGGCTTCGTTGACCAAAGAAAACACCAAGCGCTGAACGATTTCATCGTCGCTGATTTTGCGGACCTCGATACCCAAGGACTGGCGATGGTTCGCGATCATGTCTTCGACTTCTTTGCTGGGAATCGCATCGCGCTTGCCAGCTTGGTAGTCATACCAGCCCTTGCCCGCTTTTTGTCCAAAGCGGCCCATTTCGCACAACAAGTCTGCGGTCTTGCTGTATTTCATGTCGGGCTTTTCCAAGTAACGGCGTTTGCGAATCGCCCAACCGATGTCGTTGCCGGCCAAGTCGCCCATGCGAAACGGGCCCATGGCAAAGCCAAATTTTTCAACCGCCTTGTCTACCTGTTGCGGCGTGCAACCTTCTTCGATCAAGAAACCCGCTTGGCGGCTGTACTGTTCGATCATGCGGTTGCCTATGAAGCCGTCACACACACCCGAGACCACTGCGGTTTTCTTGATTTTTTTGGCGACCGCCATGACCGTGGCCATGACGTCTTTGGCGGTGTCTGCACCGCGCACCACTTCCAGCAGTTTCATCACATTGGCTGGGCTGAAAAAATGCAAGCCGACGACGTCCTGCGGACGTTGTGTGAAATGGGCAATCGCGTTGACATCCAACGTAGAAGTATTGGAGGCCAGAATGGCACCGGGCTTCATCACTTCGTCGAGTTTTTTGAACACCTGTTCCTTGACACCTATCTCTTCGAAAACCGCTTCAATCACCAAGTCTGCGTCTTTCAAATCTTCGTAGTTCAAGGTGGTGCTGAGCAAGTCCATGCGCTGTTTGAGTTTGTCCTCTTTGAGCTTGCCCTTTTTAACTTGCGCTTCATAGTTGCTGCGCATGATGCCGACACCTTTGTCCAAGGCCTCTTGCTTCGTCTCCAAAATTTTGACGGGAATACCTGCGTTGAGAAAATTCATGCTGATGCCGCCACCCATGGTGCCCGCACCGATCACGGCCACCGACTGGATGTCTCTTTGCGGTGTATCGGCGGGCACATCGTCGATTTTCGAAGCCGCGCGTTGGGCCACAAACAAATGGCGCAGTGCACGGCACTCGGGCGTCCACATCAGGTTAGTGAAAATTTCGCGCTCTGCCGCCATGCCTTGGTCAAATTTCATCTTGGTGGCGTTTTGCACCGCTTCAATGCATTTGGGCGGCGCGGGGTATTTGCCTTTGGTCATGCCGTTGACCATGTTGTGGCTGAATTTGAAAAAAGCGTCTGCGTTGGGGTGCTTGCAAGGCAGGTTGCGAACCAGCGGCAGTGGCGAAGTGCCCACCACGCCTTGGGCAAATGCAATCGCTTCTTGCAGCAAACTGTCTTTGGATTCGGCCATTTGGTCAAACAATTTTTGTCCGGGCAACATGGCGAGCATTTCGCTCTTGACAGGTTCACCGCTGACGATCATGTTCAATGCCGCCTCGACACCAATCACTCTGGGTAGGCGCTGGGTGCCGCCTGCGCCGGGGATCAATCCCAACTTGACTTCGGGCAAAGCCACATCGCAACCCGGTGCAGCCACGCGGTAATGGCAACCGAGCGCCAATTCAAGACCGCCGCCCATGGCCACGCTGTGAATAGCTGCAACCACCGGTTTGCTGCAGTTTTCAATGGCAGAAATCACGCTGAGTAAATTTGGCTCTTGAAGCGCTTTGGGTGAGCCAAATTCTTTGATGTCAGCACCGCCTGAAAAAGCTTTGCCTGCACCCGTGACCACGATGGCTTTGACCGCGTCGTCAGACACCGCTTGCTGCAACCCCTGCACGATGGCTTGACGGGTGGCCAATCCCAGTCCATTGACGGGCGGGTTATTCATGGAGATCACGGCGACATCGCCATGAACAGCGTAATCAGCACTCATGTAGGTTCCTTGAGAATGGAGATGGATTAAAAAAGAACGATCGTACTTTTTTGCAGATTGTAGACCGAAGTTCTAGGCTTTTGTCAGACCTCGAGCCATTCTTTGCGAACAGCCGTGTCTTCCTTTAAACGGGCAGGCGTGCCATCAAACACCATGCTGCCGTGTCCCATGACCAAAGCACGGTCAGAGATTTGCATTGCAATGGTGAGTTTTTGTTCGATCAACAACACAGAAACACCCCGGTGACGAAGCTCTTGCAGAAACACACCGACTTGCTCGACGATTTTGGGCGCCAGCCCTTCAGTGGGTTCATCGATGATGATGAGCTCAGGGTCGCCCATGAGGGTGCGACACAAAGTCAGCATTTGCTGTTCACCGCCAGACAACACGCCTGCTTCGGTGTGCTGGCGTTCCCGCAACCGTGGAAACAGCTGGTACATGTCTTCAAACTGCCAGCGACCTGTGGGAACTTTGCCTTTGAGGCCCAGCAACAAGTTTTGATGAACCGTGAGCTTGGGAAAAATATCGCGGTTCTCTGGCACATAACCAATACCCATGTGCGCGATGTCAAACGGTTTGCGATGGACCAAGCTCTGACCGTGAAAGGTCATGGTGCCGTGGCAATCTACCAAGCCCATGATGGCTTTGGCGGTGGTTGAACGGCCCGAGCCGTTGCGCCCAAGCAGCGCCACGATTTCGCCTTGCGCGATGTCAAAGCTCACACCTTGCAGCACATGGCTTTTGCCGTAATACGCATGGAGTTGGTCGATATGCAGCATATTCAATGGCCCTGGTCCGGTGAACTGCCCAAATAGGCCTCTTGTACCCGGGCATTGGCACGCACATTGTCTGGGGTGTCAAAAGCAATCACTTCACCATAGACCAATACCGCAATTTTGTCGGCCAAACCAAACACCACGCCCATGTCATGTTCCACCGCCAGCAGGGTTTTGCCTTGTGTCACGGTTTTGATCAACGCGATGAAACGCTCGGTCTCGCTTTTGCTCATGCCCGCGGTGGGTTCATCCAGCAACACCACATCGGCACCGCCAGCCATGGTGATGCCGATTTCCAAGGCGCGTTGTTCAGCGTAGGTAAGATTCATCGCCAACACATTCCGCTTGTTTGCCAATTGGATCCGCTCCATCCACAGTTGTGCCAATTCGTTCGCGTCTTTCAAGCGGCTTAAAAATGACCAAAAGCTGTAGCGGTGTCCTAAGCTCCAAAGCACAGAGCAGCGCAGATTTTCAAACACACTCAACTTGGGAAAAATATTGGTGATTTGAAAACTGCGTGACAAACCTTGGCGGTTGATTTCAAAGGGCTTGAGTCCGTCAATGCGTTGCCCGTGCAAATGGATTTCTCCGCTGGTTGGCGCGAATCTGCCGCTGATCAAATTGAAAAGCGTGGATTTGCCCGCGCCATTGGGGCCAATGATGGCCACTCGCTCTCCGGCTTGCACGCTTAAATCAACCCCGCGGATGATTTGTGTTTTGCCAAATTGCTTGTGCAGGTTGCGCAAAACCAAGGAAGGCGATTGGCTCACGGCTTGCTCCCTGCGCCGGCCAGATCGGCTTGAACTTGGTCCCAGACCCCCATGAACCGTTTGCGTTGCCATTCAAACAAGCCCAAGCCTGCCAGCAACAAACTGCCTGCAAACCACCAGTGGCTGGCGGCATGCGTGTCTAAAGTGATACCTGCAAACACCAACTGAGAACTCATGGCAGCATTGAGTTGCAAGTGATAAACCATCTCAATCAATGCACTCGCACCCGCCAGCATCAATAAGCCGGACAAGAGTAAACCCACATAGCCATTGAACAATCGGCCGAAAGCACCCGCTTTGAATATGCGCAAGTTGACCATGATCAATGCAGCAAAACCGCCGGGGGCGTACACCACCATGAAAAGAAATACGAATCCCAGATAAAGCAGCCAGGCCTTGGTCAATTCAGACAACAACACAAAAGCCAACACCATCAAAATGCCACCCAGCACTGGCCCGAAAAAGAAGGTTGCGCCACCCAAGAAAGTGAACAGCAAATATGCGCCTGATCGGGCTGGGCCAACCACTTCGGCCGTGACGATTTCAAAATTGAGCGCACCCAAACCACCTGCGATGCCCGCAAAAAAACCTGCAATGATGAATGCGCGGTAACGCACCTGCTGGGTGTTGTAACCAATGAATTCCACACGTTCAGGGTTGTCGCGAACGGCGTTCAAGATGCGGCCCAAAGGGGTTTGTGTCAATGCATACAACAAAACCATGCTGACAAAAGTGTAGAGCGCAATCAGGTAGTACACCTGGCGTTGCGGGCCAAAATTGATACCCATGACCGCTTCGCCCACGACCCGGTTACCCGACACCCCAGCCTCACCGCCAAAAAATTCAGAAAACATCAGAGACATGGCAAACACCAACTCCGCCATGCCCAATGTGATCATGGAGAACGTGGTCCCAGATTTGCGCGTGGTGACAAAACCCAATAAAACGGCAAAGCCCATGCCGGCCAAACCACCCACCAAGGGCAGCACAGAGACGGGCAAATAAAAACTGCCCTGCCCGACCATGTTGAGCGCATGGATAGTGAAATAACTGCCCATGCCGCTGTAGACCGCATGACCAAAACTCAGCATGCCGCCTTGACCCAACAAGATGTTGTAAGACAGGCAAGCGATGATGGCGATGCCCATTTGCGACATCATGGTCATCGATAAATTGCTGGTGAACACCCAAGGCGCCAATACCAGCAACATGGCAAACAGCCCCCAAACCCATTGGTCAGATGAAACCACAGAGGATTTGCTAACCAGGTCAGACATCGCGCGTACCCAATAAGCCCCGTGGGCGGAAGATAAGAATCAACACAAGCAGCAAATAAGGCAGCACAGGAGCCGCTTGCGACACCGACAGTTGCAGCATGGTGTTATTTTGTGCATTGGCAGACAGTTTGACACCCAAGTCGGAGAGGAACTGCAATATAGAGTAATCCACTGCAACAGCAAATGTTTGTATGACACCAATCAAAATAGATGCAAGGAACGCACCGCTGAGCGAACCCATGCCGCCCACCACCACCACCACAAAGATGACAGAACCAACCGTCGCTGCCATGGCGGGTTCGGTGATGAAAGTAAAGCCGCCAATCACACCCGCCAAGCCGGCCAAGCCAGTACCCATGGCAAAAACCAACATGAAAATACGCGGCACATTGTGTCCCAAGGTTTCCACGGTTTCAGGGTGGGTAAGCGCAGCCTGAATAATCAAACCAGCTCGTGTGCGGGTCAGCACCCACCACAAGCTCACCACCATCCCAATGGCAGTGAGCATGATGAAACCACGCGTCGCAGGAAAAGGTGAGCAGACAATCCGAACAGCAGGATCTGCCGGGGTACAAATGCCGCCTGCGGCACCAGCCACCAGCGACAAACCCTCGGCAGAATGGTTGATCAGTGTGAACAATGGACCTTGTAAGAAAGCAGGTGCAGTGAAATCAACCGCTACCCTGCCCCATACCAGCTGCACCACTTCCAACACCACGTAGGACAGCCCGAAAGTGACCAGCAATTCAGAGACGTGGCCCATTTTGTGCACCCGCCGCAGCACCTGGCTTTCAAACAACGCGCCAGCGGCACCGGTCAGCAGCGGCGCCAAGACAAGCGCCACCCAAAAACCCAAGACGCCACTCAAGGTGTAACCAAAATACGCGCCAAGCATGTAAAAGCTGGCGTGGGCGAAATTGAGCACACCCATCATGCTAAATATCAGGGTGAGACCTGAGCTCAACATGAACAGCAGCAAGCCGTAGCTCAAACCGTTCAACATGGAAATCACAAAAAATTCCATGTCAGGCCCGCGCGTTTGGGTGAGAAGAGCGCCTGCAAGCAGACGGGTACAGCAAAAAAGTCACGTCAGGGCGTCTTCATTTGGCAGCTGGTAGGTGTGCTGGACACATAAGGCTCAAAGGTTTTGACCGGGGCCAATGTCATGCCAGTGTTCTCTGGGCTGTAAGGGTATTTTTTGTCAGCCTTTTGCCAAACAGTCACGTACAAAGTTTGCTGCAACTGGTGGTCAAGTTTGCGCATCTCCATGTCACCATTAAAGCCTTTGAACTTGTACCCGTGCATGGCTGCCGCAACTTTGACCGGATCGGTAGATTTGGCTTGCGCCATGGCACCCGTGAGCACATCAAAAATGCTGATCATGGAACCGGTGTACAAATCGTCTTTGAACTTGGCTTTGAAACCGTCTCGGTACTTGGCCATGGGACCGGTCATGTTGTAGTGGGCGTAGGCCACTTGGTACACCCGGCCTGCAGCGCCTTGGCCCAAAGCGGTTGGTGTGCCTGTGACACCTGTGTAGTAAGTGAAAAAGCGTCCTGTGTAGCCTGCTTCATTCGCGGCTTTGACCAACAAGGCCAAGTCAGAACCCCAGTTGCCAGTGATGACCGAATCAGCTCCGGAGGCTTTGATTTTGGCAATGTATGGCGCGAAATCGCGAACTTGCGCCAGCGGGTGAAGGTCTTCGCCAACGATTTGTATGTCGGGGCGTTTGCGTGACAAGGTTTCTTTCGCGTATTTAACAACTTGCTGACCGTGAGAATAGTTTTGGTTGAGCAGGTAAATCTTTTTGACATCAGGCAGGTCTTTGATGAACGTTGTCAACGCTTCCATTTTCATGGATGTGTCCGCGTCAAAACGGAAATGCCAGTAACTGCATTTGTGGTTGGTCAAATCTGGGTCAACCGCTGAATGGTTCAGAAAAATGATTTCTTTACCGGGGTTGCGTTCGTTGTGCTTGTTGACAGCGTCTACCAAAGCACCCGCCACCGAGGATCCATTGCCTTGGGTGATGTAGCGCACCCCTTGGTCCATGGCCGCTTTGAGTTGGTTCAGACTTTCAGCAGGACTGAGCTTGTTGTCCATGCCAATGATTTCGAATTTCACCCCAGCCGCATTGCCCTTGTTGTACTCCTCTGCAAGGTATTGCAAGGTTTTGAGTTGGTTGGAGCCCACCGGTGCCATCAAACCCGAGAGTGGGTCTATCCAGGCAATCTTGACGGTTTCACCTTTTTGGGCATAAGACACCAAAGAAAAACCGCCCAATACCAAGGCCATAGCCAATTTGCGAAAAAGCATTCTTTTCTCCTCATTCATAGACACTCAAGCCTAACGGATTTTCGGGTTGACCCTGCAAGGGTTAGCCCTAGAAACCGTGACGACATTTGGGTTTCATGGGGGTAACTGATAGTCGGCAAGTTGTTCTCGCAAACGTGTTTTCAACATTTTTCCGGTGGCGCCCAAGGGAATGTTTTCAACGAACACCACATCATCAGGGATTTGCCATTTGGCAATTTTGCCCTCGTAAAACTTCAAGAGTTCGTCTCGGGTCACCGTGGCCGTGGGTTTTTTCACCACCACCACGATCGGCCTTTCGTCCCATTTGGGATGCGCCATACCGATACAAGCGGCCATGGCAACATCGGGATGGGCCATGGCGATATTTTCGACATCGATGGAGCTGATCCATTCGCCGCCGGACTTGATCACATCCTTGCTGCGGTCAGTGATTTGCAAAAAACCATCCGGATCCACCGTGGCAACGTCGCCAGTGGGGAACCAGCCGTTTTGCAACGGTGAAGCACCCTCTTGCTTGAAATATTCTTTGATCACCCAAGGACCTTTGACCAACAAATCGCCATAGGCTTTGCCGTCGTGGGGTTGCTCTTTGCCCAGCTCGTCCACGATTTTGAAATCGATGCCGAAAATCGCCCGCCCTTGTTTGAGGCGAATTTTCATTTGCTCTTGCGGCGGCAACGCCAAATGTTTATTTTTCAAGGTGCACAACGTACCCAGGGGGCTGAGCTCTGTCATGCCCCATGCATGCAGCACTTCTACGCCGTAGTCATCGTTGAACGCTTGGATCATGGCAGGCGGACAGGCCGAGCCACCAATCACCGTGCGTTTCAAATGGTTAAAACGCAAGCCTCCTGACTTCAAATGCGCCAGCAACATCTGCCAGACTGTGGGCACGCCAGCGGCCAAGGTGACTTTTTCAGCGTCAAGCAATTCGTAAACCGATTTTCCGTCCAGAGCGGGCCCTGGAAACACCAATTTCGCACCCACCATGGCCGCGCTGTAAGGAATGCCCCAGGCATTGACATGGAACATGGGTACGACCGGCAAAATACTGTCGCGTGCAGACAAACACATCACATCTGGCATGGCACAGGCATACGCATGCAACAACGTAGAACGGTGGCTGTAGAGAGCCGCTTTGGGGTTGCCTGTGGTGCCACTGGTGTAGCACATGCAAGACGCTGTTTTTTCGTCCAGCGCAGGCCAATCGTAGGAAGTCGATTGTTGGCCCATCCAGCTTTCATAACTGACCAAATGCGCAATGCCGCTGTCCGCAGGCAATTTGTCAGCATCACACAGCGCCACCCAGTGTTTGACGCTTTGGCAGTCGCCGTGGATTTTTTGCACGATGGGCAAAAAACTCATGTCAAAGCACAACACCGTGTCCTCGGCATGGTTGATGATCCAGGTGATTTGCTCGGGGTGCAACCTTGGGTTGAGCGTATGCAGCACGCGGCCACTGCCGCTGACACCGAAATAAAGCTCGAGGTGGCGGTAGCCGTTCCATGCCAAGGTGGCAACACGGTCGCCTTGGCTTATGTTCCAGTGGTCAAGCGCTTGGGCAACTTGACGTGAACGCGCTGCGATCGTGGCCCAGTTGCTGCGGTGAATGTCGCCCTCCACTCGCCGAGACACGATTTCGGTGTCGCCATGGTGCTTTTCGGCGAATTCAATCATGTCCGATATCAACAAGTTCTGTTGCTGCATCAATCCCAGCATGCGAAGTCTCCTGTGAATGGCACTGCCGTGCGCGTTGTTTCGCGTATTGTGCACAATCGCCATATGCAGCAATCCTCTACTCAGCGAATTTCCTTGGATTGGCGACACCCGTTTGACGCATTGGGGACTGATTTTTATTCGCCCGTCACACCCACTGCGCTCAGCAACGTGCACTGGGTATCTCGAAATTTCGCGCTAGCCCAAGAATGGGGTTGGCCAGATGATGCATTCGACAACGATTGGTTGGCAGTGTTGGCGGGCAACACCGTGGTAACTGACAACCCACCCTGCGCCAGTGTGTACAGCGGGCACCAGTTCGGTATTTGGGCTGGACAACTGGGGGACGGACGTGCGTTGTCATTGGGTGTGATGGATACCCCATCAGGGCCCCAAGAAATCCAACTCAAAGGTGCGGGCAAAACACCGTACTCGCGCATGGGGGACGGTCGGGCAGTGCTTCGCTCAAGCATTCGTGAGTATTTGTGCAGTGAAGCCATGCATGGTTTGGGCATTCCCACGACCCGCGCTTTGGCCTTGGTCGGCTCGTCCGATCGTGTGTTGCGTGAAGAGATCGAAACAGCTGCTGTGGTGACCCGAGTGGCCCCGAGTTTTTTGCGCTTTGGCCATTTGCAGCATTTCGCCGCCAACGGTCAAACCGGTGCCCTCAAAACCCTGGTTGATTTTCTGATTCAAACCCAATTCGATGGATTGCTGCAGTTGCAGGCGGGCGCGCCTCGCTACACCGCGTTGTTGTCAGAAATCACCCAAAGAACAGCGTCGTTGCTGGCGAAATGGCAAGCAGTGGGTTTTTGCCATGGCGTCATGAACACCGACAACATGAGCTTGCTGGGGCTGACCATTGATTACGGTCCGTTCCAATTTTTAGACGGCTTTGACCCTGCGCACATTTGTAACCATTCAGACCACCAAGGTCGCTACGCCTATGCCAGTCAGCCGCAAGTGGCTTATTGGAATTTGTATTGTTTAGGACAAGCCTTGCTGCCGCTGATTGAAGACCAGGACATGGCCGTGCAAGCCTTGGAAACATTCAAAGCGCTTTACCCCGCGCTGGCTGATCGGGAATTTGCCCAAAAGTTAGGCTTGCCAACTGTGCTTGCCCAAGACCATGTGCTGATTGAATCTTTGCTCAAGTTGTTGGCTGCTGAAAAAACAGACTTCCCTATTTTTTGGCGCAGGCTCAGCCATGCTGTTTCTCGTTTGCAGGACCAAGGGCCTGTGTTGGCGTTCGAAGCTGTCAAAGACTTGTTCATCAACCGCCATGCTTGGGAGGCGTGGCTTCCCAGCTACTTGCAGCGGTTAGAAGGGCTCAATACCGAACAAGCAGCGGCGATCATGCTAGAGACCAACCCGAAATACGTGCTTCGCAACCACTTGGGCGAACAAGCCATTGCACAGGCGAAAATAGGCAACTTCACGCTTGTAGATGATTTGCTGCAAGTGCTGTCATCGCCCTATGACGAACACCCTCGGTTCGAACATTGGGCGGGTTTTCCGCCCGATTGGGCATCTTCCATTTCCATCAGTTGTTCATCATGAAATTCCCTCAAAACAGCGCCGAATGGCGTGCGCATCTGGCAGCCAAAAATGCCGAACCCGTTGCTTATGAAGTGACCCGACATGCCGCCACCGAGCGCCCCTATACGGGCCGTTATGAATCGCATTGGGCGAAAGGTACCTACCAATGCATTTGCTGTGATGCCAGGTTGTTCGACTCCAGCACCAAATTTGACGCGGGCTGCGGCTGGCCCAGCTTTTACCAAGCTGCGGACCCAGCCACCATCGAAGAAAGGGTTGACCGCGCCCACGGTATGTTGCGTACCGAAACCGTGTGTGCCGTGTGCAAAGCCCATCTGGGCCATGTGTTTCCTGATGGTCCTGCGCCCACAGGATTGCGCTATTGCATGAATTCTGCAGCGCTGTCTTTTGTTCCTGAAGAAGGCAAGCCATGAAGTTGCTCATAGATTTTTTTCCGATCGCTTTATTTTTTATTGCGTTCAAATTGGCTGGCATTTATGTGGCCACGGGCGTGGCGATGGTTGCCACATTGGTACAAATCGGATGGTTGTATTTCAAACATGGCAAGGTTGAACCCATGCAGTGGTTGAGCCTGGGCATCATCACTTTGTTTGGTGGCGCGACTTTGCTGACCCAAAACGATACCTTCATCAAATGGAAACCGACGATTTTGTTTTGGTTGATGGGTGGTATTTTGATGGGTGGTCAGTGGTTGATGAAGAAAAATTTCATCAAATCGCTGATGTCTGCGCAACTGCGTTTGCCCGATGGTGTGTGGGACAAATTGCTGTGGAGTTGGGTGCTGTTTTTTCTGGCCAAAGGCGGTTTGAACCTGTGGGTAGCCTTCCATTTTGATACCGACACTTGGGTCAATTACAAATTGTTTGGCAGCATGGGGCTCATGCTGGTGTTCGTGCTGGGACAAGGTGTTTATTTGAGTCGACATATTCAAGCAGACAACGAGCCTGCGCCCGCGCAGGCCGACCCAAAGACCGCGGGGGAGCCATGAACATCACCTCTGAGCAATTGATGAACAAGTTACAAACCGATTTGGACCCGTTTTACTTGTCAGTTGAGGACGAAAGTGATCAGCATGCTGGCCACGCCGGGTCGGATGGATCTGGTCAAGGTACCCACTTTCGTGTGCGCATCGGCACCTTGGGGTTCACGGGTTTATCGCGGGTGGCGCGGCATCGGCTTGTGTATGATGCGTTGCAACAATTTGTTGACCAAGGACTTCATGCCTTGGCGATTGAGATTGTTGAGCCCCCTGTTTGATTTTGGCTGGTTTAACACCTACTCAGACTCCCTTTTCTTCTGAAAGTCACTTATGCATATTTCTTTTTTCAAACCAGCCCTATTGACCGCTGCGCTGGCTTTTTCCTTTGCTGCAGCACACGCGCAAAACATTGCCATCGTGAACGGCAAGGCTGTTCCCAAGTCCCGCGTGCAAGCTTTGGCAGCCCAACTCGAGCGATCAGGTCGTGCCGTGACCCCTGAAATGGAACAGCAACTTCGCGAAGAAGTGATCATCCGTGAAGTGTTTCTTCAAGAAGCCCAAAACAAAGGCATGGACAGCACCGATGACTACAAGACCCAAATGGAGCTGGCTCGTCAAAGTATTTTGATCCGTGAATTGTTTGCTGATTTTCAAAAAAATAACCCGGTTACTGATGCTGAAGTGAAAGCCGAGTACGACAAATTCGCCTCCATGAACGGTGGCAAAGAGTACAAATCTCGGCACATCTTGGTCGAAAAAGAAGACCAAGCCAAAGCCATCATCGCCAGCCTGAAAAAGGGTGGGAAGTTTGAAGACATTGCCAAAAAACAGTCCAAAGACCCGGGCTCTGGTGCCAAGGGTGGGGATTTAGACTGGGCCAACGCTTCTAGCTTCGTCAAAGAATTTTCAGACGCGATGGTGTCTTTGAAAAAAGGTGAAGTCACCTCTGCGCCCGTGAAAAGCCAGTTTGGTTTTCATATCATCCGACTCGACGACATCCGGGACGCGCAACTGCCCAAAATCGAAGAAGTCAAACCCCAAATACTCCAGCAATTGCAATCGAACAAGCTGGCCGAATTCCAACAATCGCTGCGCGAAAAGGCCAAGATCGAATAATTGGTACGCTACGCAAAAAAGCCCTCGCTTGACCAACGAGGGCTTTTTTCATGGGCGATTTACTTGTCGGCTTTTTCAGGCGAAATCACATGGGCCAGGGCAAAGGTCTTGCTCTGTAAAAGTTCAGAGGTGCGGATTTTTTCAAACTCGTTGAGCAAACTGCTGGCATCCGTGTGGTTTTGGGTCAGCAGTTTGATCAGCCGAATCAGGTTTTTTTGCAGCGTGATATTCCTTGTCATGGCCTTTTGCAAAACCTTTTTGGCTTGACTCGGGTCGGTGTGTTTGTCGATCGGTTGATCGACCAAGGCCACGGCGGTCTCGCTGTGGAGTTGGTTCAGTTCGGTCAAGTCTGCTTGTAGATGCGTCAATTCCAGATGGCTTTGGTAGAGCAAATCGGTGAGCTCTCGGTCTCTTGTGATGTTCAAGTTGATGCTCATAAAACGGCTTCCTTTGTGTGTTCAATCGGCCCCAAGGCCAAACACTTGATACGTGTCTCAGTCTACCCAACGTCGGGCATTGCGCCAAATCCGCATCCACGGGCTGAAATCTGTGGATTTTTGAAAGCTGCTGCTGGCCGTCCAACTGAATTGCAATTGCCTGAAAACGCGTTCGGGGTGCGGCATCATGGCGGTGAATCGACCGTCTGGCGTGGTCACAGCAGTCAAACCACCTGCGCTGCCATTGGGGTTGAAGGGGTACGCATCCGTGGCTTGACCATGGTGGTCGACAAAACGCATCGCGCCCAACACCTTCTGCGGGTCTCCCCGGTCTGTGAAATTTGCATAGCCTTCACCGTGGGCGACAGCAATGGGTAAACGGCAGCCTGCCATGCCTTGGAAAAACAAGCTCGGGGATGCCATCACTTCCACTTGCGACAAACGCGCTTCGAAACGACCGCTTTGGTTGTCGGTAAAGCGCGGCCAGGCGTCTGCGCCAGGAATCAGCACGGCCAATTCGGCAAACATTTGACAACCGTTGCAAACGCCCAAGGCAAATGTGTTGTCTCGCTGGAAAAAACGCTGAAACTGGTCTGACAACTGGGCATTGAAGGTGATGCTGCGAGCCCACCCCTTGCCTGCCCCCAAGGTGTCGCCGTAGCTGAACCCCCCGCAAGCCACCAAGCCTTGAAAATCTTGGAGCTTGGCACGGCCTTGTTGCAAGTCCGTCATGTGCACGTCATAGGCTTCAAAACCCGCCTCGGTGAAAGCGTAGGCCATTTCCACATGCGAATTGACTCCCTGTTCGCGCAGCACAGCCACCCGTGGTTTTTGTTGGTGGATATAAGGTGCAGCCACGTTGTCAAGTGCGCCGGGGGTCAAGTGCACATGCAACCCGGGGTCTTGCATTTGTCCGCAGGCGGCATGTTCGGCATCTGCGGTTTGGGGGTTATCGCGCTCGCGGCAAATTTTCCAACTGACGCTGTCCCACACTTGGTGCAGGTCGTACAAACTGGCCGTGAAAATTTCTTTGGCGTCGCGCCAAATACTCAACGCATCAGTCCCTTTGCTGATGGCAGAACCGACGGGACGGGTTTTACCTACTACATGGCTGCAAGCGGACAGGCCGTGCTGACGCAACACTTGCATGACTGAGTCGCGTAATTCGGTGCGCACCTGAATCACGGCGCCCAATTCCTCGTTGAACAAAGCGTGGAGCGTTTTTTCTTCGCGCCGGGCGCTGATTTGCTGTGACCAATTTTTGCTGTCGCCGTGGTCGGCTCGGCTGTCAGAAATGCCGTCTCCTTCGGTGACCAACAAATCGACATTCAACGCCACGCCCACATGGCCAGCAAACGCCATTTCCGCCACACAGGCCAACAAACCACCGTCGCTGCGGTCGTGGTAGGCCATCACCCATTGTTTGGTGCGCAATTCATGAATGGCGTTGACCATGCGAACCAAGTCTTGGGCATCGTCCAGATCAGGCACCGCACCGCCTGCTTGATTCAACACCTGTGCCAGTATGCTGCCGCCCATGCGTTGCTTGCCGCGCCCCACATCGATCAAGATCAGACTGGTGTCTGGTTCGCTGGCATTGAGCTGAGGGGTGAAATTGCCTCGCACATCGTCCAAAGCGGCAAACGCGGTGACGATCAAACTCACGGGCGAGGTGACTTGTTGGGGCTGACCATGGGCTTGCCAACGCGTGCGCATGGACAAACTGTCTTTGCCCACGGGAATGGAAATTTCCAGCGCAGGACACAACTCCATGGCGACCGCTTTGACGGTGTCGTACAAGGCGGCATCTTCGCCAGCTTCACCACAAGCTGCCATCCAATTGGCAGACAACTTGACCTTGCCCAGATCGATGGGTGCAGCCAACAAATTGGTGATGGCTTCGGCCACTGCCATGCGACCTGAAGCGGGGGCATTGATGGCGGCTAACGGAGTGCGCTCGCCCAGCGACATGGCTTCGCCAGCCACACCTTTGAAATCTGCCAAAGTGATGGCGCAGTCCGCTACCGGCACTTGCCATGGCCCCACCATTTGGTCGCGGTGGCTCAATCCTCCGACGGTGCGATCGCCAATGGTGATCAAAAACCGTTTGCTCGCGACCGTCGGGTGTGAGAGTACTTGCAGCACCGCGTCTTGCAAGCTGATCTGTTCGGTTTGCAATGGCTCAGTGTCAACCAAGATACGCTGGACATCGCGAAGCATTTTGGGTGGTTTGCCTAGCAACACGTCCAAAGGCATGTCCACTGCACGCGTTTCATCGGTGTGTTGCACCGCGAGATGGCGGCCATCGGTAGTGACGCCCACCACGGCAAATGGACACCGTTCGCGTTCACAGAAAAAAGCGAACTGCGACAAGGATGCGGGCGAAATGGCCAACACATAACGCTCTTGGCTTTCATTGCTCCAAATTTCTTTGGGCGACAAACCGCTTTCTTCTAGGGGAACTTGGCGCAAATCGAAACGGGCGCCACGACCCGCGTCATTGACCAACTCTGGAAATGCATTGGACAAACCGCCCGCGCCCACGTCGTGGATAGCCAATATGGGCGTGTCTTTGCCCAAGGCATTGCAATGGTTGATCACCTCTTGTGCGCGGCGTTGAATTTCAGGGTTGCCCCGCTGCACAGAATCAAAATCCAACGCGACATCGTTGGTACCGCTGGTCAATGAGCTGGCCGCACCGCCTCCCATGCCAATGCGCATGCCCGGGCCACCCAATTGGACCAACAAAGTGCCCGGCTCGAACACCTTTTTGTGCGTCAATTCGCCACGCACCACCCCCAAGCCACCTGCGAGCATGATGGGTTTGTGGTAACCCCTTTGCACGCCGTGGATACGTTGTTCGTATTCGCGGAAATACCCCAATAAATTGGGCCGACCAAACTCATTGTTGAATGCCGCGCCGCCCAAAGGACCGTCGGTCATGATTTGCAAAGCAGACGCCATGTGGGGCGCGTGACCGATATCACTGCCCCATAATTTGGACACACTGAAACCCGTCAAACCGGCCTTGGGCTTGGCACCGCGTCCGGTGGCACCTTCGTCACGAATTTCTCCGCCAGCACCGGTGGCCGCACCAGGAAATGGCGAAATCGCGGTGGGGTGGTTATGGGTTTCCACCTTCATCAATATGTGATGCACGCCAGCGCTTTTGTCGTAACGCGGCATGTAGCCTTGCAACGCTGCGGTGAAGCGCTCGACCGTGTGGCCGTGCATGATGGCCGCGTTGTCTGCATAGGCCACGACGGTGTGTTGTGGATGGGTTTGGTGCGTATGCCGAATCATGCCGAACAAACTGTGGCTTTGCGGCTGTCCATCGATGACGAATTCGGCGTTGAAAATTTTGTGGCGACAGTGTTCGCTGTTGGCTTGCGCGAACATCATCAGTTCTGCGTCGGTGGGATCGCGTTTGAGTTGTTGGAAAGATTGCAACAAATAGTCTATTTCGTCGTCTGCCAGTGCCAGACCGTTTTCTGTGTTGGCAACTTCCAAGGCGGATCGACCTTGTTCGAGCAACGGTATGCGAACCATGTCAGCGGCAGACACCTGTTGAAACAATGACAAGGCAGCGGATATGTTTGGCCAAACCGACTCGGTCATTCGGTCATGCAGGCCGTGTTCAATACGCGCTTTTTGATCCGTGCTCAACGCATAGCCGCTGGGCAGGGTCAGTTGGTATTCGGTCAGGCGTTCAATCCTGTGCAGGTCAAACCCACAATTGCGGGCGATGTCGGTGGCTTTGGATGCCCAAGGAGAGATCGTCCCTGATCGGGGTGACACCACCCAAGTGTGATGGCCATCACGCTTGTCGATGGAGGTAAGCCATGTCGCGTCCAGCAAATCGCCCATGCGCTGCAAAATTTTTGCAGTGGTTTTTTTTTCGGTGGACAACAAATAGATGCGACTGGCGACTACCGATTCAATCGCAGGGCATAAGGTTTGCAGGGATGCCAATAGTCGTTGGGTATGTAGAGTACTGAAGGCATGCGAGCCTTGGAAGGTACTGATATGGAGGGTCACGTGCAGTTCTTGGGTAAGGTGGGGTGAGGCTGCAGACGAATCATTCACCGAGCGTGTGCGAATTTTAACGACATGCCCCGGTTGCTCCCCCAAGGGCTTGAGCCTGAGATAATCAAGGAATGACAATCACCTATAAAGACGAACACGGCATTGCGGGCATGCGCATCGCAGGCAGACTGGCCTCAGAGGTGCTGGACTATCTCACCCCGCATGTTCAACCCGGTGTCTCCACCAACGCGTTAGACAAACTCGCGTTCGATTACATCACCCAAATACAGCAAGCCATCCCAGCGCCGCTCAATTACAACCCCAGCGGTCGCAACCCCTACCCCAAATCCATTTGTACCTCGATCAACCACCAGGTGTGCCACGGTATTCCAAGCGACAAAGCGCTGAAAAAAGGCGATATCGTGAATATCGACATCACCGTCATCAAAGACGGATGGCATGGCGACACAAGCCGAATGTTCATCGTGGGTGAAGGCTCTATTGCCGCCAAACGCTTGTGTCAATTGACTTACGACGCCATGTGGCATGGCATCGTCAAAGTCAAACCGGGTGTGCGTTTGGGCGATATTGGCCACGCGATTCAAACTTTTGCCGAAGGACAAGGCTTTTCTATCGTGCGTGAATTTTGTGGCCACGGCATTGGTCAGGTGTTTCATGAAGACCCGCAAGTGCTGCACTATGGCAAGCCGGGTACCCTCGAAGAACTCAAGCCGGGCATGACGTTCACCATCGAACCCATGGTCAACGCAGGCAAACGCGACATCAAGGAAATGAGCGATGGATGGACCATCATCACCCGCGACCATTCCCTGTCCGCTCAATGGGAACACACCGTGCTGGTCACACAAACAGGCTATGAAGTGTTGACAGTCTCAGACGGCAGCCCCCCGCTACCCGCATTTGTGACCGCCACCGCGTGCTGACAGGTGAGCAGTACCGCCTCTGACTTCAGACAACGCAAAACGGAGTTACTCAGCCGTTGCGCTTCTGCGCAAAGTTTGTCCAAAGCCGCGCTCATACACCAGCATTTGAAACTGCTCAGCGATTTGTGCGATGACACATTGAAGTCGTTGTGGCAAAACGCAGGCATGCCTGAACACTTTGCGCTGCTCGCTGTAGGCGGTTATGGCAGACAAGCCTTGTTTCCTTATTCCGATGTCGATGTATTGGTCTTGCTGCCGGACGACCTGCAGTTGGAGTCAGATGAAACACTCAAAGCCCGTATCGAGGGTTTCATTGGGAGTTGTTGGGACGCTGGTTTAGAAATCGGCTCCAGTGTTCGCCAATTGCATGAATGCCTGTCTGAGGCTGCTGCTGACATCACCGTGCAAACTGCCATGCTGGAATCGCGATGGCTTGTGGGCGATACCGCCCTCATGGCATCGTTCAATCAGGCCTTCAAAAAGCAACTCGATCCCCGCGCGTTCTTCACTGGCAAAACCTTGGAGATGCAACAACGGCACAGCAAATTTGATAACTCGCCTTATTCGTTGGAACCGAATTGCAAAGAATCCCCCGGCGGATTGCGCGATTTGCAAATGCTCTTGTGGCTGACCAAAGCCAGTGGCTTGGGCTCGACTTGGCAAGACCTCAGCGAACGCGGCATGGTCACCGCGCTAGAAATGCGGCAGCTGAAAAGAAACGAAAACCTGCTGTCTTTGTTGCGTTGGCGTTTGCACTGGTCCGCTCGCCGGCGGGAAGACCGCCTGGTATTCGACATGCAATCCACGCTTGCCATCGAGCTGGGTTTGGCGGCTGATACGCAAGATGCCAAACGGGCACGTGCTGCCAGTGAAGCTTTGATGAAGCACTACTACTGGGCTGCCAAAGCAGTCACACAACTCAATCAAATCATCCATTTGAATATCGAAGACTGGCTGTTTGACCAAGGACACGCTCACCCACCACAGCCCTTGAATGAACGCTTCTTAGACAAATCTGGCATGCTGGAAGTCGTCGATGACGGTTTGTACCAGCGCCAACCCCATGCCATTTTGGAAACATTTTGGGTCTACCAAGAAACCGTCGGCATCAAAGGTTTGTCGGCGCGCACCTTGCGAGCGCTTTACAACGCCCGTGGCTTGATGAATGCAGCCTTTCGGCGCGACCCTGCCAACCGCGCCATGTTCATGCGCATTTTGCAAACGCCCCAAGGCATCACACATGCCATGCGGTTGATGAACCAAACCTCGGTACTGGGTCGGTACTTGTGGGTATTTAGGCGCATCGTGGGGCAAATGCAGCATGATTTGTTTCATGTCTACACCGTGGACCAACACATCTTGATGGTGTTGCGCAATGTGCGGCGGTTTTTCATCGTCGAGCATGCGCATGAATACCCGTTTTGCTCTCAACTCGCAGCCGGTTGGGAGCAGCCCTGGATTTTGTATGTGGCCGCTTTGTTTCACGACATTGCGAAAGGACGCGGCGGCGACCATTCGGATCTGGGCGCCAAAGAAGTGCGGTTGTTTTGTCGCCAACACGGCGTTGCCAAAGCCGACCAGCAATTGATTGAATTTCTCGTCAAGCACCACTTGACCATGAGCCATGTGGCGCAAAAAGAGGATTTGAGCGATCCCGATGTCATTCGTGCATTCGCCAACAAGGTGGGCAACGAAAGGTATTTGCGCGCTTTGTATTTGCTGACGGTGGCCGATATCCGTGGCACCAGCCCCAAGGTATGGAATGCATGGAAAGGCAAGTTGCTGGAAGACCTGTACCGGGCCAGCGCGGCAGTGCTGGGTGGCCAGTCCCACGATCCGCATGCGCTGGTAGAGATGCGCAAACGCGAAGCGCTTGAAACACTCAATCTTTATGCCATGCCGTTTGAGTCGCACAAAGATTTGTGGGACACCTTGGACGTGGGTTATTTCATGCGACACGAAGCGGCTGACATCGCATGGCATACCCGCCAATTGTCTCGGCCCCTGGCGTTGGCCAAAGCCGCGGGTCAAAGCGCTGGCGTGACTGTCAAAGCCCGCTTGTCACCGTTGGGCGAAGGCTTGCAAGTGATGGTCTACACGCCAGATCAACCAGATTTGTTTGCGCGCATATGCGGATACTTTGACCAAGCAGAATTCAGCATCCAAGACGCGAAAGTCCACACCGCCAAAAACGGTTACGCGCTCGACACGTTCCAAGTGGTGACGCCGATGTTGAATGTGCATTACCGTGAACTCACTCCCATGGTGGAAAACGGTTTGAAAGAAGCGATTGAAAACGGTGGCCCGCTGCACAAACCCCGACAAGGCGGACGTGTGTCGCGTCGTGTCAAGAGCTTTCCAGTCGCGCCGCGTGTGCGCTTACAACCCGATGAAAAAGCGCAGCGTTGGTTGTTGAGTATTTCAGCCAGTGACCGTGCCGGATTGCTTTATGGCGTGGCACAAGTCTTGGCGCAGCACCATATCAACGTGCTGCTGGCCAAAGTCAGCACGTTGGGTGAGCGGGTAGAAGATACTTTTTTGATCGACGGCGCCGCGCTGCAACACAACCGCACACAAATCGATTTGGAAACCCAATTGCTGGATGTGCTGGGCGCCGCTGCCCGTTGACACGCCCGATCAGCGAGACAACCAAGCAGCTCCTCTGACACCTGACGAGTCGCCATGCTGCGCGGCCAACACGGGTGTGTTGACTTGGATGCCAAAGACATAAGGTTGCATGGCGGCTTGAATCTTGGGATAAATTTCTTGCACATTGCTCATGCCGCCGCCCAACACGATGCAATCTGGGTCCAGCAAATTGACCAGTAGCGCCAAGGCGCGTCCCAGTCGGTTCACATATCGCTCGAAAGTTGCTGTTGCAGACGAATCACCTTTGCGCATGGCTTGGATGATCTCAACTGCGCTGCGCTCTTCGCCATTGACGCGGGCATGGTCGAGGGCGAAGCCGGTTCCGCTGAGCCAGGTTTCTATGCATCCTGTTTGGCCACACCAGCAGGGGGCGATATTCAACTCCTCTGCGCTGGGCCATGGCAAAGGGTTGTGGCCCCATTCGCCGGCAATCGCGTGTCGCCCGCTGAGCAATTGGCGGTTGACTACCACACCGCCGCCGCAACCGGTTCCCAAAATGGCCGCAAACACCACCTGCGCTCGCGCACCAGCACCGTCCATGGCTTCGCTCAAAGCCAAGCAATTGGCGTCGTTCTCAAGACGCACCTCACAGCCCAAAACTTGTTGCAAATCGGCCTTCAGGGGTTGGTGATTCATGGCTTGGGTGTTGGAGCCGCGCACCCTTTGCGTCTGTGCATCCAAGCAACCTGGCATGCCGATACCCACCACAGATGGTGCCGGCAGAGCCAATGTTTGCCTAGCCAAGGTCACCAATTCTGCGATCGTGTTCAAAATAGCCGGGTAACTGTGCGACGGCGATGCTTGTCTGTGTCTGAACATGAATTGGCCTTGATCGTCGAGCACCGCCACTTCAATCTTGGTGCCTCCGAGATCAATGCCGATTTGCGTCGTCATGTTGAACGGGTCAGCGCCAATAACGTGGCTTCATCCAAGACAGGTATACCCAACGCCATGGCTTTTTCTAGTTTGCTGCCTGCGGCTTCACCCGCCACCACACCCGTGGTTTTTTTGCTGACACTGCCAGCCACTTTGGCTCCCGCTTGTTCCAACAATGCTTGGGCTTGCTCTCGCGACAAGGTGGGCAAGCTGCCCGTGATCACATAGGTGTGACCGCTCAGCGGCAAGTCCAACCGCGCACCGGGTGCAAACTCTTCCCAATGCACACCGCATTCCCTCAGTTGTTGCACCACTTCACGGTTATGCACTTGGTCAAAAAAAGCACGCAAGCTGTTGGCAACAACAGGGCCAACATCATTGACCATCAGTAATTGGTCGACGCTGGCATTTATGATGGCTTGCAAACCACCGAAATGCCTGGCCAAGTCTTTGGCGGTTGCCTCGCCCACATGCCGAATACCCAACCCGTACAAGAACCGGGGCAAGGTCGTTTGCTTGGATTTCTCCAAACTCGCCAACAAGTTATTGGCGGATTTCTCAGCCATGCGATCCAGGCCGATCAATTGCGCACGGGTCAGTCGGTACAAATCGGGCAAGGTTTTGACCAACTCCGCGTCAACCAATTGGTCCACCAATTTCTCGCCCAAATCGTCAATTTCAACCGCTCTGCGTTGCGCAAAATGCAATAAGGCTTGTTTACGCTGTGCACTGCAAAACAATCCGCCGGTACACCGAAAATCGGCTTCGCCCTCTTCGCGCACCGCTGGGCTGTCGCAGACCGGGCAATGTCGCGGCATGGTGAATGCGGGGGCGGCGTGATCGCGTTTATCCAACAACACCGACACCACTTCAGGAATCACATCACCCGCGCGTCTGACCACCACGGTGTCGCCCACCCTCACGTCTTTGCGTCTGGCTTCGTCCTCGTTGTGCAGCGTGGCGTTGGTGACGGTCACGCCGCCCACAAACACGGGCGCCAATTTGGCAACAGGCGTGAGTTTGCCGGTGCGCCCTACTTGCACTTCAATCGCTTGCACCGTGGTCAATTCTTCTTGCGCGGGGTATTTGTGCGCCACCGCCCATCGGGGTTCTCGACTGACCATGCCCAAGCGGGCTTGCAAACTGATCTGGTTGACCTTGTACACCACACCGTCAATGTCGAAAGGCAATCGGTCGCGGGCTTGTGCAATCTGTTGGTGATAGGCGATCAAGCCTTGCGCGCCTGACACCAATTGGCAATCATCTGACACGGGGAACCCCCATTGCTTGAGCGCCATCAATATTTGGTGGTGGGTACCATAGGTTTGCAAACCGTTCAATGTGGCTTCTACCGGCGACAACACCGCATCAGATGGCGCATGAAAATGCAGCGCATAAGCAAAAAAACTCAGCGGTCGTTGCGCCGCAATTTTCGGGTCGAGTTGCCGAACCGCACCTGCCGCAGCATTGCGGGGATTGACAAAGGTTTTTTCGTTTTTGGCACCTTCGGCGATGCGTGATCGTTGTCGTTCGTTCAAACTTTCAAAATCGTCGCGCCGCATATACACCTCGCCTCTGACCTCGAGCTGTGGCGGCGCCGCGTCGGGCAACCGCAACGGGATTTGTCCAATGGTTCGTATGTTGTGTGTGACATCCTCGCCCGTTTGACCATCGCCGCGTGTACACGCCTGCACCAGCACACGGTCTTGGTAAATCAAGCTGATGGCCAAGCCGTCGAATTTCAACTCCGCGACATATTCCAGTGGAGGATCTTCCGAGCTCAGTTGCAGTACTTTTCGAACCCTGTTGTCAAATTGAATCGCGCCTTCAGCGCTGATATCGGTCTCGGTATGAATACTCAACATGGGCACTTTGTGTGCCACCGTCACAAACGATGACATCGGTTGCGCGCCTACACGCTGCGTGGGTGAATCGGGTGTGATCCATTGCGGGTGATTAGCCTCTAGCGCTTGGAGTTCCCGAAATAACCGGTCGTATTCGGCGTCGGGTATCAGCGGTTCATCTAGCACGTGATAGTGGTGACCAGCGAGTTGCAATTGCTGGCGCAGTTGAGCAATGCGTTCTTGCATGAACCCAATCAACTGAATAAACGACGCGCTTGTAATGAGCCCGCAGCCAGATCGCGGGCGGCAAGCTCGTTATAGAGTTGGCGCAAGTCTCGGTCGATGATTTGAATGGCTTGCTCGGACAACACTTGGCCGTTGTCATCGGTCACCATGCCGTCCATGGCGTCCGCCAACTCTTTAGCGGATTCGCACAGCCTTGCGAATGCCTGCTCAGACTGTGCAACTTGCGGCACATCCAAATTCAAGCTGATGCTGCGCAAGGCCGCTTGGTTGGGGTCTTCAGCCATGGCGGCACGCGCATCAAACTGCAAGACCAGCACGGGGGGCATGCCAGCCATCGACGAGGCCACAACCATTCGCCCAGGAATCACGCCCGGCACAAAACCCAGCCGCGACGCTTGTTGTTGAACATAGCCCGGGCTCCATGCGGATCTGCGGGCTTGCAGTGTGAAACTCAGTTGTGCATCATGGGCGCTGGCGAATTGATCGAGTTCTCTGGCATGCGCCAAAGCTTCATGCATGTCTGGGAATTCGGGGGTGCTGGAGAACTCGTCGGCAAACGCCTGCGCCTTGACTACAAATTCTGAAAATTCAATTTCGTTCAATGGTCCCTGACGGTTTGCGACTTGGATACCTGCTTGAAATGCGCTGTAGTAACGCTGAGCTTGCAAACTTTCCCAGTTGCCGTTGTCTGCATTCAGCCCTTCGACCACGAACAATTTGTTGCCCACTCTGCGTATTGCGGGTAAGGCGGCAATCGCGGCCTCGCCAGACACCGGCGCATCCAGTTCCATGGTGGCAATCACATCGATCAGTGCATCGAGTTGGGTGCTGACATTGCGCTCGGCGACATTGGCTTGAAATGGGCTGTCCAACAAGCTGTTGTCTTGATGAGGTGAGTCGTTATCTGCTGGCGCGATGTCCAACGCCATGAGTTCGTCGGGTGTCAAAAAAGGTTCAGCTTGTTTGGGTTGGTTTTGTCGCGATGTCCATGTGCTGTGTGCGACCACCACCACCAACACCAAACCACCTGCAATAGCCAACCACATTTGAAAGTTACTCATAGCCCAGCTTTCATACGCTTTCAGCCATGCTCACTGCTGCTTCCATGTCGACCGCCACAATACGCGAAACACCTTGCTCTTGCATGGTCACTCCAATGAGCTGCTCAGCCATTTCCATGGCAATTTTGTTGTGCGAAATATACAGAAACTGCGTTTCTTTGGACATGCTGGTGACAAGTTTGCTGTAGCGCTCGGTATTGGCATCATCCAATGGCGCATCCACCTCGTCCAACAAACAAAAGGGTGCGGGATTGAGTTGAAAAATGGCAAACACCAGCGCAATCGCAGTGAGCGCCTTTTCACCGCCTGAGAGCAAATAAATGGTTTGGTTCTTTTTGCCGGGCGGCTGCGCCATGACTTGAACGCCAGAGTCCAGGATTTCATCACCGGTCATGACAAGCTTGGCCGTACCACCGCCAAACAATTCAGGGAACATGATGCCAAAGTGGTGATTGACCGTGGCAAAGGTATCGGAGAGCAATGCGCGGGTTTCGCCATCGATTTTGCGAATCGCAGCTTCCAGCGTGTTGATGGCCTCATTCAAGTCTGCCGATTGCGCATCCAAAAATTGCTTGCGTTCGCTGGCTGTTCCAAGTTCTTCAAGGGCTGCCAAATTGACAGCTCCCAAGGATTGAATCTCCTTTTGCAACTTGTCAATTTCTGTTTGTAAACCGTGAAGCTTGATGCTTTCTTCGGCGATAGAAGCTTCGATGACAGCGATATCTGCCTCGGCTTCTTGCAAAAATCGGTCGTATTGTTCAAAACCAATCCGGGCTGCTTGTTCTTTGAGTTGCGCGTCAACAATGCGTTGGCGCAACGGTTCGAGTTCGCGTTCGATGCGAAGCCTGTCTTCATTGCTGGTGCGCAAGCGCGCGGTCAAATCGTCATAGGAAGATCGTTTGGCTGCCAGCAGGTTTTCGCGCTCTAGCTTGAGCGCCAAAGCATCCTGCAACCCAGCTTGGGCAGCAGCGTCTGACAGCGAGGCCAATTCCGCCTGTTGTTTTTGTAGTTCACTTGCCAGCTGTTCCAGTTGCTGGGCGGCAGTGTCGCGGGTACGCTGCAATTCTTCTAATTTGGCATTCAATGTGCGCAAAACAAATTGCGCCTCTTGTGATTGACGCTCTGTGTCACGCAACTGCTCTCGCGCCCGTTGCAAGGAGTGCTCAGCAGCCTGGGCTGTATCGAACAAACTTTCATACCTTTGCTGAGTCTGCGCCAATTGCATGTCAAGGCTTTCAAATTGCGATTGTTGCGCTTGTTCACGTTCGTGGAGTGCGTGAAGTTGGGCTTGCAATTCCAAAGTTTCCTCTGCCAATTGGCTCTGGCGTGTTTTGATTTGTTCAGCCAACTGCTGGGCTTGAAGAAAATCAACTTTGAGGGCATGGGCGCGCGCTTGGTTTTGGGTCGCGTCTTGTCGAATCTGGGTTCGCTGTTGCGAGGCTTGCGTAGCGGCAGATTCAGCACGCACAAGTTGTGTTCGCGCCTCCTCTGCCATCAGGGATTGCGCCCGAATTTGTTTGTCTAAATTTTCTATTTCTTGCGCACGTGCCAACAAGCCAGCTTGCTCGGTGTCTTGGGCATAAAAACTGACACTGTGCAAACCGACCGCATGGCCTTCGGGGGTGAAGATTTGCTGGCCCGGTTGCAGCTTGCTGCGCGAGGACAACGCGTCGTCCAAACTGCTGGCGGTGAAGCAACCGGTTAACCAATCGCCAAACAATGCCTGAAGACTGGCGTCGTTGAGTTTGAGTTGGTCGAACAATTTGGGCAACGGCGTGGACGCTGTCTCAACCGCGAAAACAGCGGGCGAAAAGAAACTCAATTTGGCCGATGGTGCGTCTTTGGCAAAGGCTTTGACCGTGTCCATTTTGGAGACTTCAAGCGCAGCCAGCCGCTCTCGCAAAGCCGATTCCAAGGCTTGCTCCCAACCAGGTGTCACATGCACACGGCTCCACAACGGCTGCAAACTTTGCAATCCATGTTTGTTCAGCCAAGGGGTGAGTCTTTCATCGCTGCGCAATTTTTCCTGCAACGATTTGAGCGCTTGTTGACGCGCTTGCAACTCGACCAATTGGGCGGCTTCACCGTTGCTGGTTTGTTGAGCAGCCTTGCGAGTGGATTCGATGCCTTCGAGCGAAGCCTCCAGGCTGTCGAGTTGCGCTTGTGTTTGCGCAGACAGTTGCTCGGCTTGCGCGAGATGTTGTTGAAGTTGCGTGAGCTGTTGATCGTCTGGCGCATTCAATGCGCGGTGATCGGCTTGCAACCGGTCTAGGCGCTGTTGCAGTTGGCGTGTTTGCTCTTGCAAGCCCGATTGCTCTGCCGCCAATACTTTCATCTGTTGCTGCACTTGATTGACCTGTTGCGATTGGTCTTGCAAGGCTTGGCGCGCGGTCTGGGATTGGGTTTCTAGGTCAGGCAACTGTGCTTGCTGCGTGCTTTGCGCAGCTTGCAATTGCTGGATGTTGAGCTCAACAGCGGTCTGGTCGGTATGGAGTTTTTCTGTTTCGGTAAGAGATTGGCTGGCTTGGTTGGTCCATTGTTGGGTTTGGGTTTGGATTTGCACCAACCTGGCTTGCGCACGCTCACGGCCTTCCACCACAAACCGAATTTCTGCTTCTAGTCGACCGACTTCAGCGCTGGCTTGGTACAACTGCCCTTGCGCTTGGTTGACTTGTTCACCGGCTTCGTAATGTGCTTGCCGGATGCTTTCGACGTTGGCTTCAGTCTGTCGCAGGTCAGCGGTTTTGGCTTCAAGTGCATTGACAGCTTGCGCCGCCAACTGTTGCAAATGGCTTTGCTCGCCTTGGGCTTCAGCGCGTTTCAAAAACCATTGCTGGTGTTGGCGAAGCGTGACGAGTTTTTGTAAACCGTTGAACTTTTGCGCAACTTCTGCTTGCCGTTCGAGCTTTTCCAAATTGGCGTTGAGCTCGCGCAATATGTCCTCCACACGGGTCAGGTTTTCGCGCGTGTCGCTGAGTCGGTTTTCTGTTTCGCGGCGGCGTTCTTTGTATTTGGAAACACCAGCGGCTTCTTCCAGAAACAGCCTGAGCTCTTCGGGTTTGGATTCGATGATGCGGCTGATGGTTCCTTGGCCAATGATGGCGTAAGCGCGTGGCCCCAAGCCAGTGCCCAAAAACACATCTTGTACATCGCGGCGACGTACCGACTGGTTGTTGATGTAGTAGCTGCTGTTGCCATCACGTGTTAGCACACGCTTGACTGCAATTTCTTCAAACTGGTTCCACTGACCGCCCGCACGGTGCGATTGGTTATCGAACACCAACTCGACACTGGCGCGACTGGAAGGTTTGCGCGAGTTGGTGCCATTGAAAATCACGTCTTGCATGGATTCGCCACGCAATTCACTGGCGCGGCTTTCTCCCAAAACCCAGCGGACCGCGTCAATGATGTTGGACTTGCCACACCCGTTGGGGCCGACCACACCCACAAGTTGTCCCGGTAACAAAAAGTTGGTGGCGTCGGCAAACGATTTGAAGCCAGACAACTTGATGGAATTAAGACGCACTGTTTACCTTTTTTTCAAAAGAATTTCAAAGAGGAATCAAGCCAAGCCATGGGTTGGCTAACTGCCTTTGGACAAATGTTCACGCCAATCGGTCACCTCTCGGTGCATGTTGACCAATGCGGGCAACAAAGCGCTCACCGTGGGTTGGAGTTGCTCGGCAGTCATTTCACGCGCTTTGGCCTCGATGTCGATCAATTGGCTGGCCAATGACTCGTTACACAAAAAAGTGACGTAACCTTTGAGTGTATGCAGCAAGCATTTCAAAGCGTTCGCGTCGGATTCTGTCAGAGCATTTTGCAGTGCTTGCAAATCGTTTTGTAAACTCGATACAAAAGTATCAGCCAAATTCAACATTTGGCTGTTATCGGCCGCAAAATCGGATGCTCTGGCAGTATCTAACAAAATATACATGACACCGATAATATCAGCCATGAATCCCCAACTCACCCGCCTACACCCCTATCCTTTCGAACGTTTACGCCACTTGTTCACAGGTGTAAAGGGCAACCCAAATCACTCCCCCATCAGCTTAGGAATCGGTGAACCCCGGCATGCCACCCCGCCATTGATCATAGAAGCGCTGAAAACGCATACTGGCGAATTGGCCGCCTATCCGAGTACAGCAGGCTCCCCCGAATTGAGACAAACCGTCAGCCATTGGCTCAAGCGACGCTATGCAGTGGATGTCAACCCGGATACCCAAGTCCTGCCTGTGAACGGCTCGCGCGAAGCCTTGTTTGCCTTTGCGCAAACTGTGTTGGATGGCAATCCCCAGAGTACCGTGTTGTCGCCCAATCCCTTCTATCAAATTTACGAAGGGGCTGCCATTTTGGGAAATGCGCGTATCCACTATGCGCCTAGCTTGCCAGACAAAAATTTCGCCATCGATTGGGACAGTGTGACTGAAGACATTTGGCAAAGCACGCGTTTGTTGTTTGTGTGCTCTCCCGGTAACCCCACCGGTGCTGTGATGCCTTTGGAAGAATGGCAAAAATTGTTTGCGTTGAGCGACAAACACGGCTTTGTCATCGCTTCAGACGAGTGCTACAGCGAAATATATTTCGGCCAATCTGCCCCGCTGGGTGGTTTGCAAGCGGCGGTGTTGTCGGGTCGCGCTGATTTCAAACAACTGGTGTGCTTCACCAGTTTGTCCAAGCGCAGCAATGTGCCGGGCTTGCGCAGTGGTTTTGTCGCTGGAGACGCGAATTTGATCGCACCGTTTTTGCGCTTTCGCACCTACCATGGCAGTGCCATGGGTGGATTGGTGCAACAAGCCAGCATCGCTGCTTGGAACGACGAAACGCATGTCATGGAAAACCGTGCGTTGTACAAAGCAAAATTTGAACAAGTCACGCCCATGTTGTCACAGGTCATGGATGTTGCATTGCCCGATGCTGGCTTTTATTTGTGGGCTGCGGTTCCGGGTGGTGACGACGAAGCTTTCGCACGCGATTTGTTCACTCAATACAATGTCACGGTGTTGCCAGGTCGTTATTTGGCCCGCGAGGTCAATGGCATCAACCCCGGCCAAGGCCGCATTCGCATGGCATTGGTCGCACAACCCGAAGAGTGCCTTGAAGCGGCACGCCGTATTGTTCAATTTGTTCAAACCCACTATCCATCATCATGAGCCAACAACTGCAATCCATCATTGACAACGCTTGGGAAAACCGCACCCAGTACAGCCCCTCCTCTGCGCCCAAAGAACTCACCGAGGCGGTCGAACACGTGATCGCAGAACTCAATGCAGGACGCTTGCGTGTTGCAACCCGCCAATCCGTCGGGCAATGGACCACGCACCAGTGGTTGAAAAAAGCGGTGTTGCTTTCATTCCGTTTGAAAGACAACCATGTGGTCAAAGCCGGTGATTTGGGCTTTTACGACAAGGTGCAAACCAAGTTCTCCAACATGGATGAATCGCACATGAAAGCCAGTGGTGTGCGCGTTGTACCGCCCGCTGTAGCACGCCGAGGCAGTTACATCGCCAAAGGCGCTATTTTGATGCCCAGCTATGTGAACATTGGTGCGTATGTCGATGAAAACACCATGGTCGACACATGGGCCACGGTGGGCTCATGCGCTCAAATTGGAAAAAATGTGCACCTCTCTGGCGGTGTGGGTATTGGTGGCGTGCTCGAACCAGTGCAAGCCAACCCCACCATCATTGAAGACAACTGTTTCATCGGTGCTCGCTCTGAAGTGGTGGAAGGCGTGATCATCGAAGAAAACTCGGTCATCTCCATGGGCGTGTACATCGGGCAAAGCACGAAAATTTACGACCGTGCCACGGGTGAGGTCACTTATGGACGCGTTCCTGCCGGTTCGGTGGTCGTATCTGGTAACTTGCCCAGCGCAGACGGCAAATACAGTTTGTACTGCGCGGTGATCGTCAAACGTGTCGACGCGCAAACCCGCGCCAAAACCAGCCTGAACGATTTGTTGCGCGATTGAGCATGTCGCCAACACTTGACCTGGTTGA
>Ga0192647_100340_pt1 | contig 32409 bp, 44 predicted proteins | sample LauGreFa1BDMLBSN_2_FD_133046 | JGI IMG/M metagenome (GOLD analysis project Ga0192647, IMG submission 133046) | Freshwater lake microbial communities from Lake Michigan, USA - Fa13.BD.MLB.SN - reassembly | ecosystem: Environmental > Aquatic > Freshwater > Lake | place: Lake Michigan, USA... | reverse complement strand
AATGGGTAGAAGATACCCTCAAGGCACAAGCTCTTGATGGAGGAATTGCTCTTTTGAAGGCTTTCAAGATGATGGGCTATGAGCTTGTCTTCTTGACTGCACGGGGGCAGACATGCAAGAAGAACACATGGATTAAGTTCCGTGAGTTGGGAATTGATCATTTGGTTGATTCTATTTGGCACAGGCCAACTGCATTGAATAACGTTCCCTCATCTATCTACAAAGATCAGATGATCAAGAAGTTGAAGAAGAAGTTTGATTTGTGCTTTGCCATGGAAGACGAAGAAAAGAATCAAGAGGTCATGCGTAATCATGGCCTTGTGGTAATTGATGCAAAGAAGTGGTCGTAAGACAATGAACTATAAGAAGGAGAACAATATGAGTAAGATGTTTGCACGTTTCTGTACAAATCCCAATTGTCAGGACGAACATCCTGAACCAATTAGATGGTCCAAGGGTTGGGCTTATTGCCGGCCCTGCTATATCAGGATCTATCCAGCTGCCGCTCTAAGTAACGGTATTGTAAAGGTAGATCATCCTGTCATAGAAAAGCACCTTGCAATACAGGATAACCGCAAGAAGGCAGAAAAGGTCAAGGCCTATTTGGCTAAGCAACCGACACTGTTTGATGAGATCAAAGGAGAGAACTGATGAAAGACAACGAAAAGGAGAGTAATATGAAAATGCACACTAATCAACAGCTGCTTAATTACAACCTTAATAAAGCTAGCGTAGAACAAATAATAGCCTATTACAGGTTCTATCTTACAACCGTTTGTACAATATATCTAACTTATGATGAAGTGTATTCATTGGCTCTCAATGAGCAAAGTGCATTTAGTGCTCAAGACCTAGATTGGTATCTGCGGGCCGTAAGTAAATTAAGTGCTATGAAACAACACAACTCTGAGCTTAAGTATGCATCAAATACAAAAGCTCGTGAACTTGGTAGAAATGGAGAACAATTAGTGGTTAATGCCCTTAAGGGTAATAAATGGAAAATACTTACAAAACCATCCAAAAGCTTAAGGCCTAGGTATGGTAACAGTACAATCAACTATGACATTAAGGCAATTTGGCAGGACAACAAGCCTCGTCATATAGAAGTTAAGACCATAAATGATGATTGTCCATTTATATGTCTTAGCTATAAATTTAAGTACCGCTTTGAGAGTAAGTACTTACAAGAAAAGTATGGTAATCATTACCTTGCTTTTGTTTGGCGTGGGGAGATCTATTACGTTAGATCAAAGAATATCAAATTCATTGGCGGCATACCAAACTGCAATTATCCTAAGTATAACCACTTATGGATTGTTGACCCATCATGCTTAAAGAAGATACAAAAGAAAGGGAAATAAAAATGAACCACAAGAAGGAGAGCAATATGAAAATGTTATACATTATCAGAGGAATTCCCGGTAGCGGGAAAAGTACGATGGCAAGGAAGCTAGCACCAAACGCTGCGTTCGAGGCAGATGCATATATGGTGGACCAGCAAGGCAACTACGCTTTTGACCCTAGCAGGTTAGGTGAGGTGCACCAAAAGTGCTATGAAGCTGTCCGGGATGCTTTGATGCAAGACATTGCAAACGTAGCTGTAGCTAACACCTTTGTCAAGAGGTGGGAATACCAGAAGTACGTTGACCTAGCAAATGAACTCGGAGTTAAGTATGAGATCATTGTTTGCAACGGCGGATACAAAAACATTCATGGAGTACCAGAAGGGGCAATTCAGCGAATGAAAGACAATTGGGAGGTCAGCGAATGAAAGACAATTGGGAGGACACAATGAACGAAGAAGATAACAAGACAGAAGATATGAACATTATGAACAATGACATTGACGAACGCTACAAAGAGACAAACCCATTCCCAGTAAAGGAAGACAAGCCAATGAAACTTATCATAGAGAAACAAGACAAGACCATAGAGGAATATAACCTTTGGTTTGCAGACAAAGATCCAGCAGAAATGTCATCGATGGACTTGGCAAAGGCGATACTTGATAGCACTCAGATCCAACACGTAATGATTAGAGCTGAGGTGAGTCATAATTTAAGCATCATGACCAATCGCAGCTACTCCGATGCAATGAATGCCATTGCAAAGTTCGATAACAAGGTGAATAAGTTGGGCCTGTACAGTTCTGGTGAAGATGACTTCTCTGCATTGCACGCATACTCCACTCGAGTTGTAAATTCTGGGTCACGTACCAAGCGGACCTTAAAGCCTGAACAAACATATGGAGAGGAATATGAAGATCGCAAGTTGTTCGATTATGTATCCGTAAATCAGATGTACGTATCTGAAATGCCTGGACAAAAAGCTGGTTGGATTGTTGAGTTTAGAACAGCAACGATTAACACCAGAGGTCAGCACTATGAGAAGAAGTGGCCTGGAGTTCTATTTATGAACAAGACTGATAAAGGGTATCGCTTTATGTGGAAGAACAAAAAGACAGGTGCACCAATTTGGGCTATTGGTTACCCTGAAATGGCAAGAAGGAAGTTGGTTCCAATGAGCAATGTAATCGAATTCACAACGCTTGGTCTGCGTGATCAGTTGATCAAAGAAGAAGATGTATTGAAAATCCTCAAGTATATGCCAACCGAGTATAGTGGCACATCAAGAAGCTTGTATCCAAATGATATCACCCAGAGTGATATCTACTGGATTGGTGGAGAAATGTCGACTAAAAAGATCTTAAATAAAGCTTACATGAATCATCATGGAGTAACCAAAAGAATCTTTGGTGACATCAATAGCATCAAGACATTAGAACATCTTCGTGGAGCTATCAATCTCTTAATCATTGCACGTGGGTTTAATCCTCAAGTCTTAGAGAAGTTGGATCTTGATATAGTGTGCAACTCCATGCGTTACAATTCAACTCCTTTAATCAGAAAGTATTTCAAGTCATTCTTTCGAGACTTTGGCCTTAAGGATGAATACCTAATTCAGATGTTTGGGACTGAATCAGATTATTATTATCCACAGTATGCTATTGATACAGCACGTATGTTTAAGGACATAAAGAGTCGTAACCATAGAACTGCAATCAAACAACACGTGTCTCGATCAAGAATGAATGTTGAGCAAATTCATAACTTTGTTATGGCAGAGTCCAATAAGATTAAAACTGAGAACAAGAAGTTGATTAGAAGCAAGTTTTATAATACATTTGCAGAATTTGATGGAAAATGGATTGCAAAAGGAATTCAAATGATTGTTCCTAAGATGACTCATGACCTTGTTGAATGGGGGGCTACTCAGAACAATTGCATTGGTAAATATGCCGATGATGTTTATAATCGTCAGACAATTATCATTGGTTTTAAAGATGTTGAAGGTCAATGGATCGGCCACGCAGAGGTGACTAAACACATGTATATGACTCAATTACTTGGTAAGCACAATCAAGTTCTTGATAAGGAGACACGCATTCCAATTATCAAGTTCTTGAAAGATAAACTTAAAGTAGATGCACCATCTTATTATGGACCAGACGACGATGCAGATGATGATCGATTTAATTAAGAAAGAAAAGAAGAATAACAATGAATAACAACCACAACCAAGAGGAGAATGACATGAAGACATTTATTGTCAAATTTACCGGATCCAATGAATGGACTCAGATACAAGCCCCTAGTAAGATTGAACTTGCAGAACGGCTTCGTAAAGAAGGAAAATCGGGCACTATCAAGTCCCTACAGAATACACAGGAGGAAACTGTGAACAAGCCCAAGGTCCACAACAAGCACAAGAAGACTGCACCTGTTGACGCAGTGTATATTGGTCGAGGCAGCAAGTGGGGTAACCCATTTGTTATTGACAAGGACGGCTCGCGTAGTGACGTCATCGCCAAGTATGAGGAGTACATCCTTGGAAAGCCTGAGCTTCTTGCACAACTGCATGAGCTTAAGGGCAAAGATCTGGTGTGTTATTGCGCACCTCAAGCATGCCATGGGGACATTTTAGTCCGCTTGGCCAACAACCCTGAGGAGGGAACCATGGACACAAATCCAACACCAACCATCCCCACATCGGCACTGATCAAGCTGGAGAAGCTGACACCAGAAGAGATTGCAGAAATTACTGCCCTACTGGAGAAGAACGTTCTTCCGCATCTGCAGTCCGATGTATCCAACTACGCCAAAGGTCGTCAGCGTGTCTGGCTGCCATATGAAGCTCCACTCGGCAATCAGCCATTTACTACTGGTCTCATGGACGATGAGGTTTGGCAGTGGATTGTTGACCGCTGTGCTAAGCATGGTTTCAAGGCTCAAGTTGCACTCATCAGTAAGGGTGGGAACATCAAGCCTCATGGTGACACCACATATGCGGCTCCGTGGGCTATGGGCTTCAACCTTGGTGTGTGCAACTGGCACATCCAGAACGACCGCGATGCCAAGAGGACGCCTGCAAGGCCGACAGAAGCAGATCTCAATGCCTTCCATTCAAGCAAGACAACAACCCATTTGTCCTTGAAGGGTGGCGAGGTCTTCAAGTTCAACTGCAAGCACGAGCATGCAGTCACTGAAGCTGCACCTGACCGTTGGTCTATCAACGTGTGGGCTATCGCAGACGGTCCTGCGGCGACATCTGCCAACATCTCAGGTCGTCTGACCAAGATGCTTGAGGACAATCCTCAGGTGGCAGAGTTCATCGACTTGCATCAACCTGGTGCAACTGCAACCAAGTCCAAGGAGGACACAATCATGGCCACAAAGCCGAAGTACCACATTGCTTTCACTGGACACCGTCCGCAAAAGCTAGGTGGTTTTGACCCTACCAACCCCAAGCGTGCTGCTGTACGTACTGCAATCCATGACGTTCTTCAACGTGCAATAAATAAGCATGGCGAGACCTATGAGATCGTTGTAATCAGCGGCGGTGCCCTTGGCGTCGACCAGGATGCTGCATCTATTGCAAACAAGCTTGGACTTCCATTCATTGTGGCCGTACCTTGCCAAGGTCACGACAGCAAGTGGAATCCTTCAGACAAGGCTCGCTACAAGACGATGCTCAGTCATGCTTCACAAGTAGTAATGGTTCATGATGGCCCGTATAACAACACCTGTATGCAAGATCGCAATGAGTGGATGGTTGACCACTGTGATGCCCTTGTTGCAGTTTGGGACGGTTCATCTGGCGGAACTGCTAATTGCGTCAAGTATGCACAGAAGATGGAGAAGCCAATCATCTTTATTAACCCAGACAATCTCAACGGTGGAGGCGGAAGTTCCAAGCCCACCCCAAACAACCCTAAGGAGGGACCAACCATGAAGGCAGAACAGCCTCAGAACAACAACCCGGTTACTGAGACCGACAACGGAAAGGAGACCAAGGTGAGCAAGAAAACCATCTCGGTTGACAAGTGGACAACGGACATGGGGCTCAGCGTTGAGCTCAAACGGTCCGACAACGAGTATCTGAAGGAAACAGGTTCTAGCTGGTTTGCCGTCATCGAAGGCAAGCCCGTCTATCCCAAGAAGGATGACGGCGTTGTTGATGAAGTCACTGCAAAGATGTGGCTTAATCGCAAGGGCATGTACGAAGTGCCAGAAATCAAGACTCCTGAGGTCAAGCCAACGGAGAAGAAGGAGGAGACCATGAAGGTTAACAACAACCCGCTGATTGGTGCAGTAACCCTGCCCAACGGCATCACTCTTAACCTGGAGCAAAGCCAGGCTTATGAGGCAATTGTCAATGGCACTGGCAATATGTTGCTTACAGGTAATGCTGGTACCGGCAAGTCATTTGTCCTTAACCAGGCAATTGAAACAATGAAGCAGCATGGTCGTTCCATTGTGGTTACTGCAACCACTGGTATCGCTGCTACCCATATCAATGGCAAGACCTACCACAGTGCTCTTCGCATGTTCCCCAATAAGTCTGTTGATGAATTGGTTGGCATCATGAGTAATCAACGGTTTATTCGTGGTATGCGTTCAGTTGAACTCATTGTTATTGATGAAATCTCCATGATGCATAAGGATGACTTTGTCAAGTTGGACTTGGCGTTCCGTCAGATCTTTGACTCGACTAAGCCATTTGGTGGTAAGCGGTTCTGTTTTGTTGGAGACTTCCTTCAGATTGAACCAGTTGACAAGGAGAACAAGGCTCAGACCAACTTTGTCTTTATGACCGAGACATGGAAGAACGCCGGCGTTGTTACTCATCAGCTCAAGCAGGTTGTTCGTCAGCAGGACTCTCTCTTTGCTGGATTCCTTAACAATGTTCGTCAGGGCATTTGGACAGAAGACATGCAACCTATCGTTGACACTGCAATGAGCAGGCCAAAGCCAAAGTCTGGTGTTGTTTCTCTTGTTCCTACCAACAGAGAAGCAGATAGCATCAACCAACGGCAAATGGCAGCTCTTACTACTCAAGAGTTTGTCTTTACGGCATACGACAGAAACCCCAACAAGTTTGATCCTGCAACCAAGTCTTGGGTCGAAGACAAGGGCTACTGGGATAAGAATGTTTTGGTGGAGAAGACTCTCAAGTTGAAAGTCGGAACTCAAGTCATCTGTTTGTTGAACCATGATGGTTTGGTTAATGGCGATACCGGAATTGTCGAACAGATTGACGATACCCAACAAGCTGTATTGGTAAACTTCAATCGAGTTGGCCTTAAGTGGGTTGCTCCAGAAAAGTTCCACCAAGGTCAGAAAGACATAGAATTCCGTCTTCAGATTCCTTTGAAGACAGCTTGGGCTATCACCATTCACAAGAGCCAAGGCATGACTCTTGACTCTGCAATCATTTCAGCTGGAGCTATCTTTACCGATGGCCAGTGCTACGTGTGCTTGTCTCGAGTCAGGAGCATGGATGGTCTTTACCTGGAGTCCTTTAGCCCCGATATTGTTTCGGCTAGTGACAAGGCCCTGGAGTTCTACGGTTTGCCCGGCAACCTGCGAGGCCCCGCTGCTGAACTGCACTCCAACATGCCTAAGGGTGATGATGATCCTGATGGCAACGGTGGAGTATTTCCAGTTGACCCAACCCCAAATAACAACGACGGTGACAACAACGCTGCCGTTCCAACTCATGAGGAGGAAATAATGGACGAAGAAGTATGGGAACCAAAAGATCCAGAAAACTTTGATTTCGAAGATGAAGAAGAAGAAAAGGAGCAAGTCATGGAAGTGACCGAACCAATTAAAGAACAAGAGTTTGCCAAGGTGGACAAGTCCGCTGACGCAACAAACAAAACCCCTAAGGAGGGAAACAACATGATCAAGGAATACTTGGTTGAAACCGTTCTTCGTGGAAACGACAGAAACCCAACGCATCTTCGTTCAATTGGACGCGTCATCACCAATGACCCGGACTACTGGTTCAAGGAAGACAGCACTGTTGTCATAGAAGAAGTAGACCGTGGTGGTTACCACTACGCACTGCTGGAGCATGTATTTGGCAATCAGTCGTTCATCGTAAACATCACCGGCTACAAGAACCCATTGGATGGTGAAGCTCAGGTGACTCACGTGCAGTTCAACAACGTTCCTCTTGACACCATCTTTGGCTGGGCTGACTTTGACTCAGAGACCATCCTTCGTGTTAAGGACCACGGCAAGAAGGGTTGGAGTAACTTGTCTGAGTTTGGCCTTGCTGTCAAGAACAGTGACAAGATGACCAAGCGTCTTGCTGAACTAGTTCGTGCTGCACGTGGCTACAAGATCAATGTCAAGAGCAATGGAGACAAGTTCCTTCGCATCTTGGTGTTGACGCACAAGCAGATCTTGAAGGCACTGCCTCATCTCCGTACAGAGTTTGCAGCAGAGAAAGCATTTGACGGCGTCTCCATCATGGCCGTAGAGAAGGCAAAGGATGTCTACTCCAACAATGTTTACATGTCCAAGCATGCAAAGCGCAAGATGCTTAAGCAAATGGATGAAATGGAGATCACCAACCATACCCTTCGTGTACTCACCAACATCGATGGTGTTGCTGGCGAGATCAAGGGCAATGTGCTCACAACCAAGAGGGCAATGCTTAACGCACGTCTGGTAGAGTTGGGTCTTAGCGATGGCTCTGTCAGCTACGACATTGTTACTTCTGTGGATAACTTCAAGAAGGAGCTGGGTACCGATGGCACCTGGGAGATCATCACTCTTGAGCCTCACCACGGTCCTGGCATGGTAAAGACCAACGACCAGACTCTGGCTCAGTTCTTTGGCATCGAGGGCATCTTCCATCCGAAAGAGATTCTTGATGCGTTCCAGACTGTTCTTGACGACATGAAGAACAGCATCTTTGAAGGCAAGGACATCGAGTGGACAACCATGCTCCGTAACGAACGTGCTGTTACTGAGGCTGACAAGTTCAATCAAGCTCGTGCAAACAACAATGTTGGACTTAACAAGATGTATGCAACCCTCAATGATCTTGAGTTGCCACTCGGTGTTTCTCAGACCTTGATGTACATGCGTGCAAATAGCATCAAGAAGATGTTCTTGTCCGATACTCGTGTTGACGAATATGGCGCACAGAGGCCAAACTGGACTGCTCCTGCCAAAGAGAAGAAGTCTTTCCTGTACATGCCTTGGGCTTATCGCGCATATGTCATGACTAAGGAAGTCATCTTTATGGCTGGTTACGACATTGACATGGAGAACACCAACTGTGGTTATCACAAGGAGACTCAGACATTTGCAATGCCTGGCAAGCAGTGGGCAGAAACCTGTGGCAAGCTTGGTGGCGCAGACCTTGACGATGAAATCATGGTTCACATTCGCAAGATCGTGGAACTGGATGGTTCTGAGCGTTTGGCTGCCCTGCTTATTCGTACTCCTAATGACTGGGCAGAGTTTGACATTGTGGATGTCAAGGTTCCTGGTCCTGTGTTTGTCAACAGTCTTGACATGCCAACCATCAACATGAAGGATCTTGTCAAGTTCCAGCGGACCAGTATCAATGGTCAACTTCCATCCAAGGTCAACGGATCCAACCGTCCGAAGCCTGCAGTATGGGACTGGGCATCTACTTGCTACAACTTCAAGGTGGCAATGCACAAGAATGGTGGAGTCGGCAACCAAGTCAAGACCAAGATGCTGCAGTACACTATTAACAATGCACCATTTGCAACCTTGCCATGTGCCAACGAGGACATGATTGATGCCATCCAGCAGTGCAAGGGTGACATCGATGACCTCAAGGAATTGGCAAAGTGGTCCACCTCTCAGGTTGCAAGCCTGCTTCGTGGTAAGCCAATGGATGCATACTGGTGGTACAGCCGTAACATGTATGGTACTTCCAAGGCTCTTAAGATCGACAATCCAACTAAGCACCTCGAGGCCAGCAAGTCTCCGATTGTTTCCAAGCTCATGGTTCCTCGTGAGGACATGATCAACGAAGCATTTGCAGAGATCTTTGAGTTCCTCAAGTCTGCAATTGTTGAGATTGAAGAGATTGACAGCATCTTTGACAACAAGAAGCAGGAGATGCACTTCCGCAAGCTGATTACTGATGTGATGAAGACCTTCTACATCCCTCGTGGCACCAACAAGGCTGGTCGCAACTCCATCTTGGACAAGGCTGCTACTGGCATCATGGCACGTGTAGTCGAATTCGAGAAGAAGAATGGCGTAGAAGCAACTAACATGCACATTCTCCGCATGGCTCGTGCGTCCTACCTGCTCAAGGTTGATCGCAAGGGTGCCAACCATGACAAGTGGCTCTACACTGTCACACCTAACAGTGACACTCTCATGACCGACTATCTCTTCCGTGCCATGGTTTGGTACCGTGAGAATAAGATCTAATTGGTTATATTCTAAAAGCCCCCCAAGCCCATATGAATAACTCAGGTTACCCAATAAACAGGTTGACAACAGAAGGCTCGTTCGCTCCGCTCACTCGCACGCTCGCCCTTCGGGCTCGCTTGGGCTTCGCCTCGGCTCCCAAGCCTCGGCTCTGCCTCGTGGGTAAAGTCGGAGGGTATTCTAAAGTTCTACACGGGTCGTGTCTCGCTTCGCGGGTTGCGTCTCGTGGGATGGCTAAAGTTGGGTGCGCCATAAGTCGCTCAACAAAGGAATGGGGAGACGGTCTCCCCGCGTACTTAGGAGGTACCGTGGCAACACTGGAAGGCTGGCTCAACACCAGCGCAAGCAAGGACTCTGTGTGGGTCAAGCCCAAGGACACCAACGGTTTCATCAAGGACAATGTCTTTGTGAACCTTGAGTCCAAGGACGCACTGGTTGTTCTCGTTGCGATTCTTCGCGAGGCTTTCGCTAAGAAGGTCTCGTATGAGGTCATCGTCAACATCGAGGACATTCAACGGTCCAAGGGCGGTTCGCTCTTCGTCAAATCCACCCTCAATGAGGTGTTGGAGTCAATGACGGAGGCAAAGCGTGCCGAATCCGCACCAGTTGACCCTGCCTCTCTGGCAAAGGCACAGGCTCTGCTCGCAGAACTTGCCAAGCGTGAGGTGGCTGAGGTCACATCGTCTGAGTCCGACGACATCCTGTCATTCTAACAGGACTACCTGAGCAAGTAGTAAACTGCTCCTCTTCTCCCTTTGCTGGCCTTGGCCAACGAAGGAATGGGATAGTCGCTCCCACCAAATGCGACACTGTACCTAGGAGGTACTGTAATGGCACAGAAGCCACGCAAGCCACTGACACATCGTGTTGGTGACAACCCGTCCAACCGTGATGCTCTCATGCAGGCTCGGTCCGCAATCAACTCTGCCAACAAGCAGTTCCGTCGCGTCATTGAAGGCGTACTCGTCACTGAGGCTGAATACCTCGAGTGGCGTGACAACGGTGGTGCTCGAGGCAATCGCTGAACTTCAGCATTCATCTCGGTCAGATGGCTTGGGTCTCTTCGGAGGCTCAAGTCATCTTGGCTAAATTTTTCTCGCCTGTTTCGGGGCATTGAGCCCCTCACAGTCGGGCTTCGCCTCGTGGCTCAAGTACGAGGACAAGTTCAAGTTGCCTAACACGCCTGCTCGGCCTGACGGCCTCGCAGGCTCTCTAAAAATACAAGTAGGACTAAGAGGTCAAGTGAGTAAAACCTTGACAACCGTAGGAAGTAAAGTCTCGATCTCCGAACGAAGGAGTGGGGTGTAGGAGGCCCCATATTCACATGCACACTTTCAACTTTTCAAATAACAGCACAGATACTTGCATTCATACCAACACTTGTTACCATTGCGGGGAATCCAACGAAATCACTCTTGATTTCATGGCTTTCATGCGCTGGTACAACGGTGACGGTCTGATTCAGGAAATCTGGCCCAATCTCACTGGTGATGAGCGTGAACTCATCATGACTGGCATTCATCCCGAATGCTGGAATCGCATGTTTGTTCAGGATGTCACTGAATGAACTTCGACCAGTTTCTCAATCATGTTCACGAACTGCATAGCACACAGCCAGTTAGGGGTAATTTGCGCCTTGGCCAAATCTTCTTTAACGAACTGTGTGTTATGCGGCCAGCAATCGCTGAAGAAATCCGTGGCTCAATGCTCGACCCATTCTTCAAACACCGGATCACGCAAATTGTTTCAGATTTCGTCCGCGAACGTTGGTAATCATGATTGAAACACTCATCTATATCGGAACTGTTCCGTTCTTGGCGTTTATTTTCTACGTCACTTTCGGAAAGAACCAATAACACATAAACCTAGAGCACATCGCTAAACTGCTCGCCAATCGCGTGTCCCTCCTAGTGAAGGGGTGGGGTGGAAGTCGCATCGCCGGCTTCTGCCCCACTTCTAAAAATACTAGTAGGAACACTAATTCTAAACAAAGAAAGTAATACCATGAAATCAATATTCAAATCACTTCGTCTGATCAATGCAGGTTTTCTGCTCGGAATGGCATTCTGTATGTGGCTTTTCTCTGAAGAGCTGGAAAAGAAGAACCAAAAGAGCTACGAATCCAGCCAAAAGTTCAACGACATCTACAACCACTACAAGGAAAAGGAAAACACACATGCGTAAGCACATCACAGTAGTAATAACAACTGTGTGTTTCGTCATCGGTCTTTACACCGGCGACAAAGCACGCACCAAGATTCTTGCAAGGAGCAAGTAACATGAACAAACTCACATACATCCAACATCTTGAACTCATTGACATTGCTGCAAACGAAGACCGTCTGTACCACCATAACGGCGGTCAGGCATACATTCGTGTCAGCATGGACTCCAATGCGCTCATGATCATTGATCACACCATGATAAGCAATCCTCAGCTTGATATCTACGACGGCTCTCATTACTTTGAAGCCTGCAAAGGTTACAACTGGGAACACAGCAAGCGACTTCGTGAATACGGATCCATGGTCACTTGGTTCATCACCAACTACCCAGAACATGCGGTAACGTCATGATGTGGTATTGGTACTTCACAGGCATGGGGACAATCCTGTTCTTTCAGTCAATCCTTCTCAACATAGGGTTGGCTAAGGGGTGGGTGCGGTTCGTGGGTTATAGACCACAAATTACTACACCACGTCTATACGATCAAGATAACTCTGGCTCGTACAAGCGAGCTGGATGATCTCACTCATTGTCTGGTTGGTCGTAGCAGTCATTTCTTACATCTCACTACTCCACATTCAAGGTTCCTTCAAGGAAAGGGGAAGAATGAAAGGAGGAAAACGCAAAAATGTTTGACTGGCTGCTAGACCTACTAGACGCATTACTCGGACCATTCTACGACCGATAATCCACAAAAGGAGAAAATAAAAATATGAAGAACATCACAAGTTCAAAAACAATTGGAAAATTGACTGGCAAACTCGTTGCTGGCACCAAGGCACTGCCTAAGAAGACTACTGAAGTTAGTAAGTCTTTGAAGGAAGAGTTTATGGACGGCTTTCGCGAAACCAGCGGTTCCAACAAAGGAATGGGAGATGAATCTGTTTCAGACGAATCTCCTGTTTACCACTAAAAACACACACACACAAAAAACACCTACAAAAAGGAATATTCATACTATGAGCGACTTGCTTAGTAAATTCAACCTTGGTGGCGATCTGTTTGCCACCATTGCAGATAATCCCGAAGTCTTTGAGACCACGGGCCGTACCACGACTCTTCATGCTGGTCGTCGGATTGCTTTCAACGGTAGCATCAATGGCATCAAGGTGCCTGCGTATGCAACCCTTCACGAAGCAACTCTGTCCCGCATGAGCGTCATTGAGCAGAAGTCTCCGTACACTGGCGACACCTACAAGATCGTGACTGGCATTTTCAAGCCTGTCAAGATGGATGTTGAGGTCGTTATTGACGGTGAAACAATGACTCTTCCCGAGCTTCTTCGTTCGTTTGTAAACGCAAACGCTCAGAAGCCCGTTGACGAGCAGGCTTTCTTGGACACAGCTTCCCGTATTGGTCTCAAGTTTGCAGACGGTATGCCTCTTCTCTGGCAACAGTTCGGTGCTTCTGAAACTGGTATTCAGCAAGCATTTGATGCCTTCAAAGAGGCTGGTGCTGTAGACGTACTTGGTTCTATGGAAAAGCGTGGCAACATCATCGCTGCCTATGCCCATGAGACTGGCGTTCCCGTCACCTCGTTTGAGATTGGCACTGTCAATCGCGAGCAGTCCCGTACCAATCAGGGCTTCTTGAACTTTGTAGACTCAACTGTCGACCAGTTCCAGCGTATTGTTCGCCTCCGTAAGGAAGCAGCAGTAATCAAAGCTGAACTTGTTGCACAGACCAACTGGTCACAAGCAAAGATCAAGAAAGCAGAAGACCGCATCAAGGTTCTTGGTGACATGAGCCGTCAGTGGACAACCAACTGGGCAGGTGCTCAGCAGATTATCCAGGTAGACGAAGGTGGTAACCTCGTTCCTAAGGATCAGTATGCTGCTGTCAATGCTCCATGCGGTCGTTTCTCTATGGTTATCGGTGGACAGACTGTCTCCGTTGACCTTTGGAAGAACTCTGCCCGTGCTGAGTCTGCATCAACCACAAATTCCAGCCCTGCTCCTGTAGCAGATGCTGATGAGGACGAACTTCCCTTCTAAGGTTCTATCCTGGGTATGATATAAAAGTGCCCACTCGCACGGTTAGCGAGGAAAAACCTCTCACTGGTATATTGAGAATAATCTAACCGAATATACTTTCCTATTTATAGGTTACAGGGATGGCAGTAAGCCCTGGTAAAATGAACTGACGGAGCCTGAGTATGCTCTGCACAAATATGCTCACACGGGTGCCTGGAAGGTAAATGCGTTGTTTCCTTGATGGATATACAACAAATACACGAATAGGTTCGAATCCTATCGCATCCACCATAAAGTCACATAAACATATATAATCATATAAAAAACTTCATACAAAGAAAGAAATAAAAATGGCAACTCGTCCAACTTACACAGACATTGTTCAAGCAAACTTGGAAATCCGCGATATGGAAGCACACATGAGCATCATGAAGCGACAAATCGCTGTTCAGTCTGAACGTATCGAAAACTTCAAAGAACTCGTTGACGTTCTCAAGCAACATATCGAACTCCTTACACCTAAGAAAATGGTCTAATGAAAGAATTCTGTGGGGAAATCATGTACTTTCCCAAAAACAATAGCGTCCACTCTGACATCTGCAAGCACAACGATGGTCCCATCACGGTTGAATACCGTAAGTTCCTTCACGCTTGCTTGGACGAGTGGTTGAACCAAGCATCTGGTACTGGCGCCTTTTGGGTCGGTGATCCTCAATACTTCAAAACCTGGGAACCAGAATGATATCTAAGAATCTAGTAGGTAAGTATGCTCTATAGCTACTTGCTTACTAGGTTCTTATTTATTTTCTGAATAAGCCCCAGACCACCGAAGTTCGAAGAGCATTTTTTAAATGATTATTTTTTAAAATAGTCCCCAGACCGCCGAACTAAAAAGGTGCTTGTCTGGGTTGCAAACTCCTATGTGTACTGATATACTAGTTCTCAACTGGTAATAGATCAGATACTTACAAAGGAGAATATCCAGATGCCACGCCAGCATCAATCTAAGGCTATGAAGAACGTAATGGCCGAACTCGAGCGGTTAGGTTTCCAAGTTAACCGAGTGAAATCAGGAGTCTATAAGATTGTCCCCCCTCCGACAATCCAAGGCCCGATGTACACGACACATGGAACCGAATCAGCCCTCCATCCCATGAGAAGAGATTTCAAACGGATGTATGGAGTAGATTTAAAAGTATAATGGTCTATTGACGGCGACAAGCGTCTCCACTCAACTTGGTGGTTGGTTGAGTAGGGACGCTTTGTCATTCGCCGGCATCAACTTATACTATAATAATATTTTAAATTAATATTTAAATTATACTCCTATATCCAAATCCCCGGCAACAAACAAACTGCTTTATATATATCCCCTATATATAGAGAATACATAGAGAAGGATTAGAATAAGTACAGAGTAGGGAGTAACTATAACCTTAATTGTTAAATTATAATGCTTTACGGTATCTTTTTAAGGGGGAACCCATATAAAACATATATACATATGCATAGGGTTCACATACAAAGTATGCTTACCCACCTAAAGATATCCTTAGGCATTCATCCCCTTCTTAGCTAATCCCTCTATCTCTCTCTTATTAGGTATATATATAATATGTCTCACATAAACTTGTTTTTAGCCGGCGGATCCGATCAATCTGATTCCCTCTATGCCGCATGTTCTGTCTATCTCCTACAACAATTGCGTATTGTCCAATATGCAGTGTTAGATGAAGAACGAGATAAGGCTTTAGTTCGTATAGAACATATTAAAGATATTCTATTACAAATAGAAAATCAAAATTGATGTGCCGGCGGTTCAATCAAAAACCTGGAATACCCATCTTATGATATAGATGTGGCCCCTAGGAGAGACTAAGTTCTTTAGATCATCGCCTTCCCCCTTTCGACGATTCGATTATGTTGGGTTTTAGTACCTCCTACCGACATAATCAGCTCCTAGAGGCCTCATGTGTATCTCATGATATACTTCCTTTTGCGGGTAGGTTACATGGCTATAGCCCCCCTATGCTAGGTAACCTACCTGCAAATTTTACTATAAACTTTTTTTTATAAAGCTACCAGAAAGTAGAGATATGATTTCATCATATGTTTTATCAGAACTCCTGGCCCTACACCATTCCCTTTGGGATATGGATGACAAAGTGCAGTACTTTGGGCAATGGTACGATGTTTATAAGCCCGAGCATAAAGGCTTTAGCCGTGTGATCGTTCCCGGAAAATCCGGTAAGAACATCGCTTACATTACCCAAAATCTAAAGAAGTCATCCTATGGTACAATGGAGATTCAACGTGCCGCAAAACTAGGTAAGACTACCCGGATTACATGGATCGTAGATCCATCCGATGGTAAATTTAACTTGACTGGTTTGATCAAAACATCAGATGACTATACCGTCATCGAACAGTACAACTCCTTTGGAACACAAGTGTTGTATCATTCAGATCCTAAATTTCAAACTACCAAATCGGCTTACTAACTCTATGACAAATAACAACCCACAATACAACTTAGATATAGATCAGATGGAAACTTATGCACAGTTTCTTGAAACTCTAGCTACAGCATCACAAGCTTTCTCAAAGGTTTCTGATGCTGCACACTATCTAAACTTTAACTCACCCACAATGATACAAAAATACTACGAATCTCTTTCCGGAATTTGTTCAGGAATGAACATGCTGAAAAACGGATTTGCAGCTTATGCTGGATCTTACAATATTGACTTAGAAGAAAACTTCGAAGATTAATTTGTTAACCCTGTAATTTTATATACCTTTGTGCTCATCTATGCTATAATATCTATATGTTTGTAACTCTGTATAGAGTTATATTAACTTAATTAGGTATTATAACATATTTACGCCTATATATTTATATACCTTTATATACCATAAAAAGACACAACAACAGCATATGCTGTTCGAGCGAAAGGTACATAAGCCATGTCCAAGACACCAAAGTATGCAGGTCTCATCGAGTCCTACATTAACGAAAGAATAGGTCAGATCATCACTCCTGCTCAGATTACTGAAGCATTAGAGTGCACTGCTCCTACAACCTACGCTTTCATCAAGAACAATCCTAACCGTTTTGAGAAGATTTCTGCCGGCCAGTACCGAGTACTTGCTGCTGTAAATTCTTCCCAAATCACTACTGATTATAACTGATATTCCTCTACAAATTGTAGTTTAATTTAAAAACTACAGTACTATTTATAGTCACGGTTAAAATATCGTGATTAGCAGATCGGGATTATGCTCTCATTATAGAGTGTAATCCCTTTCCGTTTGACTGGAGAGGAGACCTATGTTATGGAACAGCATTCCCAAAACATTCTCAAGGCTCTCCTATTGCTTCTTCAAAAGATGAACGAATTAAATTCTACTCTCAGTAGAATCGAGATTCTTTTAAAAGAACAAACCAGTCTCAAACAGGAGGAAGACAACTGAACATACGTGTAACCACTCCACGATGTGATAGAATATATACCATGCCCGAGAGACATTCGGGCAGGGGGAGAATCCCCACGTAACAGTTATACTGTGAAGTCGGAGAAGGCACCACTGCTAAGTGTCGACCGGGCATCTCGTTTGTGCCCGATCTTCGGTTTCGCAACCTGCGCGATGCTAAAGCAAGTTTAGATCAAATATAACTTGCAGACCCAATCGAAAGGAGCGACACCAATGCGCATATTCAACACACTATTATTATCTTTGATAATGGTAATCACAGGCCTAACCCAGGCCACAGCAGTATCAGCAACTGCTACACCAGGAGGTGTCTCGGAGCAATCTTCCGAGCCCCGAAGTACCACCCTACCCAGTACTCCTACAAAATGGAAAACAATCACATTTAAAATGGGACCTTCCATTAAGTATTGGAACAAGGTAGCCCAATGCGAGACTAGCCAGAATTGGCAAGACGGAGGCAATTGGGGTGGTGGACTTGGTATTGCCAGATCCACATGGGAAGGTTATGGTGGCAAACAATTTGCCTCTCATCCTTCCAAAGCTAGCGTGCTTCAACAGATTGTTGTAGCTAATCGCATAGCTGTATTTGGTTGGCAAACCAATGAATTCCTAACTCTAGATGATAGGCTTAATAATAAGCCATTCTATCGTCCAGCAGTTGGATTCAATGGATGGGGTTGCATCAAAAACAACACCTATCTTAAACCTAAAAAAGATACTGTATTAAAAGCTAGACTTCCTGTAGGCGATCAATTCTATTGTCCTCAATACGAAGATACCTTCAAGAAGTACGCTTTACCAGCTAAAGTTTTCTCTTATATTGCTTGGCGTGAATCCAGATGTAATCCTGGAGCAGTCAATGCAATTTGGGAAAACGGCAAAATAGTCTGGACTCTTAACAAAAACGGATCATACGACTCAGGCTTACTCCAAATCAACTCTTCATGGTTTAAAACATTAAGAGAACAATTTGGGTACACTCCTGAAGATCTAATGAACCCAGCAGTTAACGCTTTATTTGCCAGCTGGATTCTCCACTTTTCTAGTGGAAGATTATCCAACTGGAATATTAAAGCAAAACCATAGTCCATATAAAGAACCACCAGCAGTAATGCTAAATATATATTGGAGGAATAGCCATGGCTATCATCGAGAGTATCGAAACTCAAATTAATCGGAATCCACGTAAGTTTGCTATCGCAGAACCTACCAAATTACTGACGTTCATCAAAGGTGAACCACCAGTAAATTCTGGTAAAGGCCGGCGTCGCAATCCCGTCATTACGGAGCTGTACAACAACCTCTTGTCAAACCGTAATGAATGGGCACACGTAAACATTCCAATTACCAATAAAAAGCAGTTAGCGTCACTCAGAGCTTCTCTGACAGCACGCGCTGCAAAAGACAACCTTCACATTGCATCTGCATCGCAGTTCAATGAGAAGACAAAGATGATTGATCTTTGGGTAATGCTTACCAACTGAGCGGTAAGTATAACTTAAAGATCATTCAAGGAAAGGGGAGGGGCAAATATGCTCCTCCCTTTATCTTTGTCTTTTTTAATTTCATACAAAAAAATAAATAAATTATGTTTAACCCAGAAGAAGAAGATCTTCCTCCTCATTTTGACGAGTCAATTTATGAGCCGGAAGATAAACCAGAAGAAATGTATATTTGTTCTGTTTGCAGTAAACTCCTTGAGCCCGCATGGGAACAATGGATCTGCAACTTCTGCATGAGCTACGATTCTCATGCTTACAAATATGCACATAAACCAAACCAACAAAACGAAAGTGATTATGATTAACCATTCTCAACAGCTAGTGGATAAACATCCACTGCTTAACTGTACCAATTGTGGTACACCTAGTCCTACAACCCAACAGTCTGGCATGTTCATTGACGACGGCATTTCTATTGATACCTTGTCACTTGGCCATTATGGTGGATTCACTGACTGCATCCCTGATCTTAGTCGGGGTGAAGTCTACTCACTTAGTGAGTATGATTCCAATCCATATCTAGCCCACCTCTGCCACGACTGTACTGTAATTATGTTCAACGCACTACCCGGACTTGCAAAATTTGCACAAGTCCGTGGTGGTCATGGCAACACTACAGGTGGATGGTGTTTCTCAGGTGGCGAACTTAGCCACATTCAAAACGGAACACTTGTCCCACCTTGTTGCCCATACGCTTGGACTTGGGATCAAACTGATAAGTCTGGTCCATACAATCAATCCACCACCTATCTTGCTACTCCCGAGTTAACTTGGGAGAAAATGATATACAAAGATGAACAGGAATAAAACTAAATGACTACTAAACACCAAGATCCAGAATGGGTTCAGGAAAAAATGTTTGGTGAAGAATTTGACTCACCAATTATCTATTATGTCGTAGACATAGCAGATGATTTTGTTCTGTATACAGGTACTTTAGAAAATTGCAATCAAGTAGTTCAAGAAAACTACGCAGGTTTGCAAGTTACTTCTTATGAGTATCTTACAGAAAACATGATCAAATCTATTCCCGAACCATTCTAATTACCATACAAAAAAACAGATCTTTAACTATTTATACAATATAAGGAATTTATAATGAATAACCCTACACCTCAAGTTGAAACTTTCAACGACTCAGACTTTGACTTTCCGATGTTCACACGCTTTGCTCGTGACGTTCGGTCTATGTCATCTGACCTAGACTCTGCTTCAGCACGTAACATTGTTGACGCTTACTACACTCTTCAGGAAAACCGTATGGCTTTTGCTGCTCAGGCTCGAGAGCTTGAGAAGCAAGAATCTCCACATGAACTTGTAGCCTTTATGGCTCACAATCTTCATCTAATGGAGAAGGCTCTCAAGTTTCCACTTGAACGGTTTGCCGAAGCTTCCGTTGCCGGCGAATGGGCATTGTCCATGTACGGCATCGGACCAGTACTTGCAGCAGGATTGTCTGCACACGTCGACATTACTAAAGCTCCTACAGCAGGTAGCGTTTGGCGTTATGCTGGACTTGATCCCACTATGAAGTGGGAGAAGGGCCAGAAGCGTCCTTTCAACGCAGAGTTCAAAACTCTCTGCTGGAAAATTGGCCAGAGCTTCATGAAGTTCTCGGGCAAAGAACAGTGCTTCTACGGTCAACTATACAAGCAGGACAAGGCTCGTCGCATAGCGAAGAACGAAGCCGGCGAATACGCAGACCGTGCTGCACAAATTCTTGCTACTAAGAATTTCAAAGAAAATCATACCAAGAAGGTTCTTCAATCCGGTAAACTCCCTGATGCTCAAATCGATGCTCAGGCTCGTAGGTTTGCCGTTAAGATCTTCTTGTCACATTACCATGCTGTAGCCTATCAGGCTCACCATGGTGAACCAGCACCTCGTCCATACATTATTGCCCATGGCGATCATGTACACGAGATTGCTATCCCTGGAAACCCATTTGCTTAATCGTGTGGGGGCGCAAGCCCCCACCATAAGCTTTTAAAGAATACGTATATGACTATATCAGATGCCTTTATGGAATTTGCTAAATGTAAAAATAATAAAGAAATTGATTTCTTTTCTACCACAACTTCTGGCTCTAAAATAGCACAAAAATTTTGTGAAGACTGTTCCGTAAAAATGCCATGTTTAGAATATGCTCTACAAGAGAATATTCTTCATGGTGTTTGGGGCGGTCTGCCTACTCGAGCAAGAATTCGTATTAGAAGAAATAAGCTTAAATCACCACAAGCAATTGTGTAACATAGAGAATAAATGAATCACTATCTTTGATTAGTAACACTAGAAATGAATGAATCAAAATAACCGACTTATAACAGATTTCATGAATGAATCACATGACTTAACAAGTAACACTGGGCAGAAATGAATCAAGAAGAATAATTATCACCATATGAATAAAATGAATCACTGGAAGTAACAAGTAACACGAGCCGAAAATGAATCAGAGATGTCGATTTGTATCAAAAAATTAAAATGAATCATACCCCTTAACACTAGCAACAACGACGAATGAATCATCATGCTGAACCAGTATCAAAAGAGTCAAATGAATCAACAATGCAAATTAATATCATCAATCAAGAATGAATCAGGGTGAAGAAATTGTAACACGCTCATGTAATGAATCATCATAGGAAATTAGTATCATCATACATAAATGAATCATGATATCGGATTAGTAACACGACTAATGAATGAATCATCTATCCCCACATGTAACATAGCTTAACAATGAATCATAATTTTGGTTCATACAGAACCAAGAATTTATAATATTTATACAAGGAGATATATGCTACTTTCAATGATGGTCATTTTGGCTGTAACTTCAACTCTTTTAGAGTTAATGATCGCTGCAAAAATTCCAGCATGGCGTAGACTCTCTGCTAAAAGTCCTTTGTTCAATTTATTGAACTCATTATTCCTATCATTCTTGGTAGGTATTGCTTTTGGTGCAGCAGGTCTTATCGCTATGGGTGCTGGCGTTATTTCAACCGTACTCTCTGTCCCTGGTTATCAATTCCTTTACTGGAATTACGATAGCCCTATGGCTCAACGTCACGGTGGAAATATGCTAGCACATAACAAAAAGAAATGGTTAACTGCTCTTGCAGATTTCTTTAAATTGATCTACAAGATCATTCGCATTATCACTTTCCCCATTTGGGGTTTGCGATGGCTCAACCAAAAGTTGAACAAGCGTAGGGCAGCACGCCCTGCCACAATCTAAATTAAGCTACCAGTTTAATTTTATACAAGGAAAGGGAAGAGAGTATCTTCTCTCACAATAAATTTACTTTAGGAGGTAAATAAAATGTCAAAATCTAATCGCACTTACAAGCCGGCAGTTCGGCTTAAGTCTATGCCGAACGGTCCACTCCGTTCGGTTAACAATTATCAATTTGGTTTCTATGATATTGGCGTTCTTCGCCAAGCTCTTGACTCCTCTAACTTTTCTGAATTCCGTGTTGCTGCTCTTCCGATTCCGGACAGCGACATTGAATTCGAACAAGCTCGTCGCATTATCAATCATCCTTCAGTTGAGTATGCTATCGTAGATAAGAACAAACTTGTTGTTACTCTACTTGATGGCCCTACCAACGGATGGATGTCTAATCTCAATTCACTTGGTTATCAAGCTAAAGGTGGCGGAAAAGCAGCAAAGCGCATCAAGTCTTTTCATCGTCCAACTTTGATCAACGCACATTATGACAATCTTAATGTGCAAATTGTTGACTCTATTGAATATACCAAGTATCTATTCGATCAAGACGCTCCTGAATACAACGACCAAGATTCTTTGGATCGTTTGCTCGACGGTTGTTTTGTTGTGTCGGATCGCATTATGCGACAGGGGATTGAAAATCTTCCTGTCTATGAACCGTACAATACAAACGATACCGAAGAGTATTACTACGATCCAAATATTCGTCGTCATCTTCAGAAGTTTCTTGCAAACTCTAAAGTCTTCAACGCCCGTATTATCTGTCGTTTTGGCATGATAAAGGGCAATATGATCGTCAGTCCCAATCTTCCAATTGGAGTTGACGTTATTACTTCACGTGCCAATATCAAGAAGGAAGTAACCTATACTAAAGGTTATCGACTTCTTGCAGAACCACAAGGTCCAAAGTCTCGTGTTATTACAGACGACCAGACTGTCATCAACTTTCCAAAGTTGTTTCGAAAGTCTGACATGGAAATGTGGCTCAAAGAAGAGTATGAAAAGATGTTTCAAGATGCTGTCAACGGTAAGTTGCTACAGAACTGGAAATCCATCTATACTCGTTTATGGCGCGATTCCGAAGATATTGAGGACAAAGAAGTTCAAGCACGTCTTAGCTATGTAGCTTTTCGTTGGGTATCGGCAGGTTTGTCAATCACGGATTCTCCTTGGTTGTTCGAAAACATGGCGATCTCTCACGCAATGCCACTTCAAAAGCGTATTCCTATTCCTTGTTCAGTTTACGAACAGATCATCTCTCAATCAATTGCACAGATGGCCGGATATGACATCAATGTCAGCCCCGGTACAATCAAGCGTATTGATGAAATCGGTGTTCACGTCGTAGACGACATCGATTGGTTAGAGATGTATGAATCCCATGGAGGCCACGACGCCGACGACTTCTTCAAGCTTTTCTACCGTGAGGTAGAAGGCGGAGAATTGAATGGAGAGAAAGTCGTCATTGCTATTCGTTCACCGAATGGTAAAGGCGAGTACTCTGTATTCAAATATGTCGAAGATCAGTGGTCTCCTACCTGGGTAAAATCTGACGGAGAAGAAGTTAAGTTTCCTAAAGTCAATGGTAAAGGCTGGCCTATGCGCTTGTCCGTTGCTATTGCCAATGGAAACGTAGCCTATACTGGTCTTCCTTCTTCCAACTTTCCGTCTACTGCACACGTATCTGAAGTCTATGACCAGAATCAAGTCATGGCTGATCTTCAAGCAGCAATGAACGGTGGCAATGTCGGTCGTTATGTCAACGCCGTTATGTTGTATTCCTCGGTGTTTCCCAATCACCGCAAAGAACAGCTTTGTTCTTTAGAGGATGCAATTGACGGCTGCACTCAAACGGTAGACCCTGCCGACCGTGCTGCTATTGATGCTGAAGCCAAAACTCTTGTTCGCGAAGTCATTGACTCTGGTCGACCTGTCGACCGTGCGTTCTGGCAGTCTCGTAACTTCCAAAACTCACTTAAGGAAGAAGAATACGTTGAGCTTTACGATGGCAAGATTACACAAATGTATGATCTTTGCTCTCGTTACTTTCAAGCCTATCGTGCTCGTGTGACCAAATGGGCACAGGACAACGCTCGTCCAAGTGATCTTGTTCATAAACTTGGTGGTCGTTTGTACTTCCATGCTCTTCCGCATTTGCGAAAGTTCCGCATGGATATTTACAATGCAAACTCCTCACAGTTTATTCAAAACAAGAACGCTGTTCAGCGTGATTCCTGGGAAACTTTGTATCATAAAATTATTGATACTATTGAAAAGTTTGATCGAGTTCAAGATCAGCATGATTTCGTGCTGGCTTTGTACTCTGCTTCCCTTAAGGTCACTACTTCTGGTGGAAAGATTTCCGATCAGATCGTCATGAACAGACTTGTTTATCCATACCTTGAACGTGCTCTTCAGCACTATGGTTTGGCTAAGCGTGTCGTTGTTGATCGACGTCAAGACGGAAGTCTCAAGATTTCTCAAGTTGAGTCTACATCGTGGACTTATACTCCTGAGAACGGAGAAACTAAAACTTTCTCTGACCCTCTTGAATACCAGAAATATCACTCCAAACATTCTTCGGTCATCCACACTACTTCAAACAGAGTGTGAAACCTTAGACCAGTCAAAATTGGGGGGTGGGACAATCCCATCCCCCAATAAGACTACTCTTTATTCAACAATTTAAAGTTGGTATATATGTTAACAACAATGTCACTTGACTATTCATTAGATTATCTTTCTAAAAATAGTCCACAAATGTACGAAATGCTACAGGATATTTATCCTCAGCTTTTTAAAGAATCTCAGCCAAAGAAAAAGTATTATCAAAAACTTTCTCATGGCACTGGCAAAGTAGTCGGTCATACGAAAAACTTTTTTTCTAAGAAGGAAACTAAAGCAGCAACTCTTGTAGCCTATTGGGCTGCAGATTCTCTTGTTGCTGTATTTCTTCTTCTTACCACTACAAGCTTAGTAGCCTTTACTGTTGCTTCTGGACTTTTAGTTCTTCACACCTACGCTACATTCAGCGCAGTGAACGAAATTACCAAGTAAGGAACTTATGCTTGAAATTACAGAACATCTCTCTGCTCATATTAAGAATATTGATGTAGAGATTCAAGCTATTAAACATTCATTCACTTCTGCAGTTGAAAGTCAAAGGGATTCTTATAAGCCCTTTGCTGTATTTTTTACTGATCCAGAAACAAAATCTTTTGTAATAACAACTAGACCTATTGTTGACTCTGGAGACTTTTACACTGCAATTTCAGAAATGCTTTTTGCATTTTCTGCAACAGAATCTCAGTCCATGCTATTTGCAATTGACGTCAATAAAGAGATTGAAGCTCAATCTTTTGACGTATTGGAAATTTATATGGCCTGTGAAGATTCTTGTACGGTAATGTCAATGCCGTACAAGTTCAATTCATCCAATAAACTTGAATGGATTGAAGACAAAGCAAATACTTTTACTCTCGATAGGCTTGAAAAAGCCTACGACACAAGTGGTCACTTGCATGCAACTCTTGAAATTTTCGAGATGTTGTATTTGCATACCCACATGCGAAAGTCATTCTTTGGTTTTTCAAAACTAAAAGATTACTTTGACGATAAAGGATTTGAATTTGTCTCATTTATTGACGATAAAAATAATATAGATTAATTTAATTAAACTAGTAGAAACAAAGACACATGATAACTTTAGAAAAAGAATATGTGATTCTTTGGGAGGCGGAATCAAAAATTAAAAACGTGCTTGTTCAACAAGAAGAACTAATTGAACAACGCGTCCAGAAATACATGCAGGAAGAACCATTTTATGGTGATCCTGACTATTCTTATTATTAAAGATAAGGTATAATACGTATATGACTTTTGCTTTGCGACCATATCAACAAGAAGCTCTTGATGCTGTTATTAGCTATTCTGACAAAGGCATCAATAGGCAACTTGTTGTATTACCTACGGGCGCAGGCAAAACTGTCATATTCTCTCATCTTCCTTTAATAAAAAAAGACTGCTTACCAATGCTAGTCCTAGCTCATAGAGGTGAGCTTTTGGATCAAGCCAAAAATAAAATTATGGCTTCTAATCCAGATCTCACCGTCGAGATAGAACAAGCAGAAAGAAAAGCGGGACATACTGACGTAGTTGTAGCATCTGTTGCTACTCTAGGTCGAAATGGTACACCCCGTATTGAGGGATATCCTAAAGATTATTTTAAATCCATAGTTATTGATGAGGCACATCATGCTGCTGCTCCTAGTTATAGAAGAATTATTGATTACTTTAACTCTTCTTTTATTTTGGGCGTTACTGCTACGCCACAAAGATCAGACTCTACTAGACTAGTAGATGTTTTTGAAGAGATTGTATACTATAAAAGTATTCAAGATCTAATAGAAGACGGATGGCTATGTCCACTCGTTGGATATCGCGTTAAAACTAACACTGACCTATCTGAAGTGGAGATTGTAAATGGAGATTATGCGCAAGCTAAACTCGAAGACGCCGTGGATAATCCTGAGCGTAATGCTAGTATTGTCGCTGCCTACCTTAATTTGGCGATGGATGAAAAAGCCCTTGTATTCGCATCCGGCGTCAGACACGCCGAAAACTTGGCCTTATCCTTTAGACAAGCGTCGGTAGAAACAGAAGTAATCGTAGGTACCACGCCGCAAGAAGAGCGAAATTCTATCCTTGCTCGATTTGCAGCGGGAACCCTAAGAGTGGTTGTAAATGTTGGCGTTTTAACTGAAGGGTTTGATGAACCCTCAGTTCAAGCCATTATATTAGCTAAACCAACACGATCAACTCTTTTGTATACGCAGATTGTTGGACGAGGTACTCGTCTACACGAAAGTAAACAGTCATGCAAAATTATCGACATTGCAGATACCACAAAGGGAAAGAAGCCTATTGGCCTTCCTACTCTTTTGGGTCTGCCACCAGAATTCGATTTGCAAGGACAATCTCTTACAGACGTCGCTAAGAAGTTTGAAGAATTAGAAAACTTCTGTCCAGGCGAAGCTGTTAGAGTTCTTAATCCAGATGACATTGATCTAGCTTATACTAGAATCAATTTGTTTATGCCACCTCCTCCTAACGAATTTGTTCAACAATATTCCAAACTTGTTTGGGCAGAGATTGGCGAAGATCATTATAGACTTGGTCTTAATAACGATGAGTCAATGATTATCTCATGCGACGCATTAAGTCGCTGGAATGTCCAACTTATTAACAATCATACAAAAGAATCTAAAATTCTTGGTATGACTGAAACAATGCGCGAAGCTTTTGCTCGCACTGATAAGTGGGTACAAAACCATAGACCTAACTCTATGGCTCTCCTAGATGCTTCTGCAACCTGGAGAGTAGATGCCCCAACAGAGAAGCAACAAAAGTTTCTTAAAAGAATTGGCATTCCTATGACTTCTGATCTAACCAAGGGAATGGCTAGTCAAATTATTTCCAGTTATTACGAAAATAATCCTAGACCAAAATGGCTAGAAAATAAAATTGTATCAAACAAGAGAATCTTTTAATTTTCTTCTAATACCTTAAGACCAATGACCATTTACACTGCAGACCCTACTAGGTTTATAAAATTTCCTTATACAGCTTATACTCACATAGATCAAGATGTATCTAATACCGATAGATCTTTTCTATCTACTGCTGCTAAAGCAGCTTTAGACTCTGAGTATAAGTTTCGTATGGGGGCTATTGTTGTTAAGTCTGGAAGAGTTCTTTCCATTGACACTAACTACAACAAAAGATCTCCATACACTCCCCCTAATAGATGGTCAACTCATGCAGAAATTAGAGCTTTGAGATCTGCTTCAGATACCAAGGGTGCAACTTTGTATATAGCTAGACTTTTTAAATCTGGAGATATAGCTTTAGCAAGACCATGCGCCTGGTGCATGGAGCACATAACTACTGCTAAAATTTCTAGAGTTGTATACACTATAAATAAAAATAGTTCTTCTTCTTTTTATACCCAAATGATTTCATGGATGTAATTTATGTTTTTTTTTATAAAAAAGTGCTTATCTAAAAGTGTTTTACTTTTGGTACTTGCGCTTTCGTTTAGCTTTGTTTACTCTACTTTTTCATCTGCAACCGCTGATGCAAAAGGTACTCAAAAAGCTAAGAGAACTTATAAATCTATAAAGCTAGAAAAACGTAAGAACAGAATAGTATATCGTAAAGTGCTTACTAATTCTGTACCCGTTACCGGTGCTCCCGCAATGCATAAAGAATCTTATACCGGTACTGGAACTTATGTTGTTATTATTGATAGTGGCATTAACTCTTCTCACCCAATGCTTGCCAGCAAAGTTGCACTTGAAGCATGTTTTACTGTTGCTCGTTCTTGTCCTAACAAAACCAATAAACAAACTGGTACAGGTGCAGCTTCTCCAGTAGACTGGCATGGTAGTCATGTTTCTGCAATTGCTGCAGGAACTATTGGCGTTGCTCCTGGAGCAAAGATTATTGCTGTTAATGTATTTGATAAAGATCAGTCCTCTGATGAAACATCCATTGTCAATGCTTTAAACTGGGTTCTATCACTTAGTTCTAAGTATAATATTGCTTCTGTCAATATGAGTCTTGGAACTTCTAGAACATACAGTGGCTATTGCGATTCTGTTTCTCCAAAGACAACAACAGCAATACATGCTCTTTATGATAAAAACATTCCTGTTGTCGTTGCTGCCGGTAATTCTTATTCTTTAGGAATGAGTAATCCAGCTTGCATTTCAAAAGTTGTATCTGTTGCTGCAGGAAATTTAAGTAACTCTGTTACTGCATTTTCAAACATATCTACATATACAACATTTGTTGCTCCAGGATTACAGATAGTTTCTGCAGCTTATGGATCAGAAACTCGAGCAGCTTCTGGTACATCTATGGCATCTCCTCATGTTGCAGGAATACTTGCTCTTTATAGACAAGCTTATCCTGATCACAACATATCAAAGATGATACAAAGATTAACCACTGCAGCTTCTCCATCTTTTGATCCATATTCTTCATTAAGAATTCCAGCTATTAATGTTTCTACATTATTAGATGTCCCATTGGATCCTCCTGCGACAACTATTCCTTCAACAACAATTCCAGTAGTAACCACTACACTTCCATTGGTGATTCCCACTAATCCACCAATGCCTGCTTTTAAACCTAACCTCACTAAAATTAGAGCTAATTCTAATGTTTCAAACTTCTTTTACATAATGTACAATGATTCTTTGGTTAACAAAAACATTGTTATTGATTATGTTCTTGAATGTTCTAATGGTTCTTTCTACAAGATCCCATTAAACATTTATACAAGTTCAAACACTTACCTTGTAAACTCTACTCCTAACTTTAATTCTTGCATAATGTATGCTAACCTTAAAGACGGAACACGAAGTGCTTCTAGTTCTTCTATCATAATTAAAAGAGGTTAATGTGAAAGGTTTATATCTTCCCGTTGATGATTATCCTCAGATAATATCTGATCAATTGCAGGAAGCAAAATCTTTTGTATTTGCCGATAAACCTATAACAGTATCTACTTTTGATAGTATTTCAAATTATTATCACTATCATAATGATATTGCTATCTATTATCCAGTTAATAAATGTGCTACCTATCTTAAAAGATTGTATACTCAAAACTATCAACCTCTTAACTTAGTAAGAGGTGATGTACTTGTTTATTCTTCTGTAGATGAAATGCCACACATGATAGACAACTCTGTTCTTCCATACTTTATTGATCAAGTAATGGCCTTTATGGCGACTCACAATTATGCCTTCACAAAACATTAATCCATCTTATACTTATAAAGATAGAAATAAAAAGTGTTCTGAATGTGGAGAAACTTCTACCACAGTAAACAGATCTGTCAAATTTGATAGAAACCTATGTATAGAATGTTTAAAAAATTTAATTATTCAAACAAAGACATAGATATTAAATATATTACATATATGAAAGGAAGATAAAATGTCAATTTTAGTTTCAATCGGCGCTAATGATAATGACATCAACAATCTTCAGATGACTCAGGATATTATCTCTTTTGTTTCCAGTCTTCTGAAGGCTGAAGATCATGAATTATTGTTTGCTAATAAAACATATACTCAAACTCAAGTAGATTCTCTACTTACTTGGTATACTGATCTATTGGACATCCTGTACAATGCAGGTACATTAGAAGAAATAACACCCACCTATTACTAGGTTCTGCCCGAGTGGCGGAATAGGCAGACGCAGGGGGCTTAAACCCCCCGGAGGGCAACCTCTTACCGGTTCAAGTCCGGTCTCGGGTACTATCCAATACACTATAATAAGGAAAAAAATGAATCAAATTCCATCTTCTAATTCAAAACCATCTCCTTCTGCTATGAGACAAGTAGGCATGACTATGCTCGGACTTGGTGTAGTTGCTTTTTTTATTGGCCTTCTTATTGCATCTTTCACTAATTAATTATGCAAAAAATAAAAGCCTTTATCCGTGGATTTGACTACGCTGTTATGCACTATGGTCAAATCGAAGATCATCACTTTCACTCACTCCCTGGTGCAAAGTGGTTTGATAAACAAACTCAATCAAATTACCGTAAAGGTATTTTCTTTGGACGTAAGTATATGCAATACCGTTATGAGATTTTAGCTCTAGGTGTTATTGTATTTACTACTTTGCTATTCATGTTTACATGGTAGCAACTACAATAAAGCAAAAATATGAAAACCTACAATAAAGGAAAAATATGAAAACCAAACTACAACCAACCCGTCAAGAAGCACAAGATCTTATTCTTTTAGCTCATCGCTTAATTGATAATCTTAGACCTATAGGTCTTGACCTGAGAGAGCTTTTATTGTCTCTTCATGAAGCTAATTTGACTTTGTCATTTGCTAACACTGAAACAGATTTTGATAGTCACGACGTTACTCCGTTATTTGCTATTCAACTTCTTGATAACCCTCAGTTGCAAAATTACGATTCTTCAATTGAAGTAATAATTTAAAAATTTATCCCAGATAGCTCAGTTGGCAGAGCTACGGACTGTTAATCCGTTGGTCGTAGGTTCGAGCCCTACTCTGGGAGCTATGAAACAAAATCCACTATATACCAACTATGGCAAAACTCTTATCGGAAAAAAAGTTGAACTAATTCTCTGTACAGATGAATTCACTGCTTTAACTCCAGGTACCAAAGGTGTTATTAACTTTGTTGATGACAATGGTACCCTTTTTATAAATTGGGAAAACGGATCTACATTAGGTCTTATTCCCGGAATTGATAAATGGAAGTATTTATAATGTCACTTAACTATATAACTCGGTCAAATGATGGTCAAGTTCACGACCACTTTGAATCTATAGAATCTGCTTTGCAGTACTTTTTATCAGATGATGGATATCGTTTAGATTTCTTATTTCCTGATGGTAGAAGTCTCTATATTCATAGAGATGAATTTGATGAAGATGAAAAGGTTGGACCTTATCATGTAGCAGCTTCTAAAGTTCTCTACTTTGATGCTACACAAAATCACGATAATGTAATTCAAGTATTATTTGGAAATAACAATGTTTAAAATAGTTATGCTATTTAACATATTATTTGCATCTTTTATTATTAGAATTATCTATGACGCTTATACTCATAAGGATTAATTAATGTATACTAAAATTCATTCTAAACCAAAGCTTGATATCATTGCCCACACTCTTACTCGTTGTGGTATAACAATTTGGCATGGTATTCCTGAACAAATTGTTAAAGATCTTCATACTGCTGGTTATAAAATTAAAAAGCGTAAGAACTTTAAGACTATTGCTAAGCAAGTTGATCCACGTAGAATTGTACCTTCAAAACTCAAAGGTCAACACGAATCTGACAATGAGATTTATCTATAATGATTAAAGTATTAATAACTTTAGTAATATTTTATTCTATTATTGGTTTTTCTATTTGGATTTTGGAAAATACTAATTTTTAACTCAAGAGGATTTAGAATGATTATTTATATTATTATTGCTATTGGTGCCCTATGGGGTATCTTTACTCTTGTTGGACTTCGTGAAGAAGAAAAAGACATTCAAGAAATGATTGATTCTGCCCGCAATCACATTAAAAATTCACAGCTACCTGACCAAGATCTAGAAGATCGATGGTGGCAAGCTAATAAGT
>Ga0192647_100338_pt1 | contig 32461 bp, 27 predicted proteins | sample LauGreFa1BDMLBSN_2_FD_133046 | JGI IMG/M metagenome (GOLD analysis project Ga0192647, IMG submission 133046) | Freshwater lake microbial communities from Lake Michigan, USA - Fa13.BD.MLB.SN - reassembly | ecosystem: Environmental > Aquatic > Freshwater > Lake | place: Lake Michigan, USA... | reverse complement strand
AACCACACGCTCCACCGTTCATACAAACTCCCGCCAATCTTTTTAAGTTTTACCTTTGCAGCTTTACTCCCCAGGCGAGGCATTTTCGCGTTAGCTTATATACAAAAAATATTTTTTTTATATAAAATACCCATAAATTCAGGGTATGGACTACTAGGGTCTCCAATCCTATTTGATATCCATACTTTAGTGGTTCAACGTCAGAATATAAAATAGTTAACTGCCGAGGCCTTTGAGAGTCTTTATAACCTGTAAGAATTTTATCTCTAGATTATACATACTATTAACTTCTTCCAATTCTCTATAGTATTAAGATTTTATAAGTAGTTTCGTCAACTCTTAGATTTTGCTTATAACGTCTTAAACCGTTTAGCCACACTTTACGCCTAGTAACGGCCAGTAACGCTCCCCCGTCAACGTATTACCGCAGCTGCTGGCACGTTGTTAGCCCGGGGTTCTCTTCAGATACCTCATCATTATTTTGATCTGCGCACAGACTTTACAACTACCATAGTCTTCACGATTTTATCAATCTTTCATCTCCGCAAAACCTTGGTTCAAACTTTCGTTTATTGACCAATATTCTCCACTGCTGCCAACGGCGGGGTGTTCTTCATTCCCCGTGTGACTGGCTGATCTTTCAATCCAGCTAAAAGTACTCGGCTATTAATAAAATTAACAATACCAACTTTAGTACAGACTTCTCTAAAAGTATTCTTTTTTTTTTTAATTTTTTTAATTATTCTAAAAAAAATTTTTAAAATTTTTAATATTTGAACAATATCCAAAAAAAATCAATATTTACAGTTAATGTAAACTTTTAGGTAAATTTTCCATACATTACTCACCAATACACTATTAAGTTAAAAATACTAACTCAATCAAATTCGCATGTGTCAAGAGATTTTGCACGCGTTCACTCCGAGCCAAAGTCAAACTCATAATATGTAATTTAAGTATAATCCACAATAATTTAATAATTTAATAATTTAATAATTTAATAATTTAATAATTTAATAATTTAATAATTTAATAATTTAATAATTTAATAATTTAATCTGTTATTCGATTCAATTTTAAAATTCTTTTTTGAATTTTTCTTTTAAGCCTACCTTTTCTACAAACTTTCATACTAGTATATGATTTAGTTCCTTTAAAAAATATATATCTTATGTTAAGGTTATAATGCTTATCATCTGATTCAATGATATTAATACCTTTTAAGGGATTAAAAAAAGGTTTAGGTAATGGTGATGTTAATAAATTACAGATTTCATAAATATGTACTGGTGTTTTTTTTATATATAAGTAAATATTTTTAATGTTAGATATTATAAGCAACTTTCTAAGATATTTAGCTAATAATAACTTAAATAATTTATTTTTTTTTAAAGATTTTTTATTTTGAAAAAACTTTAAAAAAAGACCCACCGATAATGAGGTATATAGTCTACCTTTGGAATTTAAAATACTAATGAAAAATCTATTTAACCTAAAATTAAAGTAAAGGTTATAATAACTGCTTTTTTTTGAAACATTAAACTGGCTTATAAATCTAAAAAAATTATAAAAGGTTTTAAATGTCAGTAAATGGTATATTGCTAAAAAATTAGTAACTGTTGAATTAAAGAAGAGGTATTTCTTGATAAACTTAAAACGTTTTCTTCTTGATGGTTGTATACCCGATAAAAAATTATCTACATATTCAATTATATCGTTTAATAAAACATCTCGTCAAGTTTTTATTCAAAACCTACTGTAAATTATCAAGTTAGTTTTATCATTAAAGTATATATTTTGAGTTAATTTTTTGAAATTGGTTTTTTGTTTGTTTATTTTAAAATTTATACTCTTTTTGTTAAAAATCTTATAGATTAAAAGGTTTTTTTATTTATTTTAAAATGAAGAAAGTTGGATTCGAACCAACGTGAGTATAACTAACAGATTTACAGTCTGTCGCCTTCGTCCACTCGGCCATTTCTTCTAAAAATATTTTATTTTAGTTATATACCTTAAATACGGGTGTATATACCCTCTACCCCTATATATCATTTTAATTAAGGGGGGTCTAACATATATACTTTAGTATTTTGTTTTAAAATTAGGTTAAAATTGTTTTTTTTTTTGTTTTAATAGCTCAGTTGGTAGAGCACAAGGCTGAAAACTTTGGGGTCGTTGGTTCGAACCCATCTTAAAACATTTGAATTTAGTTTCTAACAATAACAGCCGTAACTTTAAATTATTTTTCGAATATATATATTTTAATTTACATCACTTATATTTAATTAACAAGGTACATGGTTTTAAAAACATATCTTTACTGATACCACAAAACTTATTATATTATTCTTCAATACACATGAGATTTTCATCCATATTATATTCTAGTCAATTAGTAGACATATTTTCTTACGAATTACCCTTAAGTAATTCTGATAGAGATTTTAAAAAAATTTCAAATAATTTATTTACCCAAAACTCTATAGTAGTTTATAATTTTCACAATTTAACATTTCAAGAAAGATTTTTTTTCTTTTGTGTAGAATCCCTTAAAAAATTTTCTAACTTCTCTTTAAATTCCATTTCTGAATTATACCCAACTTCTAATTGACTTGAGCGAGAGGTTTCTGAACTTTCTGGAAACGTATTCAATAATAAAAAAGATTTACGTAATTTAATGCTTCAATACGGTGATACTAGTGTACCTTTTCAAAAATCATACCCATCAATAGGTCTAAAAGAATTTTTTTTTGATTCCGTAAATGATATAGTTATTCAAGCTCCTGTAACTTTACAAGTATAGATGTAACCCACATTTTTAAAAACATAAATTAAAGAATTAAAAAATTTACGGGTTATCGTCTAATGGTTAGGACCTTAGTCTTTCAATCTAATAATGTAGGTTCGATTCCTGCTAACCCGATTAAATAACAATAATAAATAACCGTTTACAAGAATCTTACAATTTAACTAAGTATTCAAATAATCACAACACGACTGATAGTAGGTTTGATATAACTTATAATTTTACTTTCATATCATTAATATCACCTAGATTATTAAATAATATAAGAATAGACGGTTTAAGTATGGATCAAGATAGTTTTTTTAAAAAATCAACTATTTTAGTAAAGCAGTCATATTTAATAATGACTTGATTATATTATTTAACTTTTACGGTAAAACAAAAAGATGAGAATAGGGTTATAGAATTTGCATTTTTACCTATTAGAAGAAAAATGTATACTTTAACAAAAGCACCTATGGCTCACAAAACTAATTCAAAAGAGCAGATAGTTTTTAAATTCTACAAATTTAAAGTTTCTATAAAATCAAACTTCCTAACTGAGTATTCTCTTAAATCGATAGACCAAGGTTTATTATCACTTTTAAACGCTAAATCATTATTCCCTGTATTCGATACAAATTTACTTTTTTTGAAAAGTTATAACATCCAGACTTTATTGACTGATAAAACCTTTTTTAACTATTATTCATTCGTAAAGTATTAATTACTTGTTATATTTTATACTCAAACCCGTGTGATGAAATTGGTAGACATGCGAGGCTTAAAACTTCGTCCATTAAGGGTCCTGGTTCAAGTCCAGGCACGGGTAATTATGTAAATATTTATATGTTTGTAGTCTGGTTTTGTTTATATTATAAACATCTACTTAAATTATAATTGTCAAATTATAATTTAACTTAGTTCGATTCTAAGTACAAATTTTGAAATTTTTTTATATGTATTGTAAAGAATTAACTTCAATATACTTTAACAATAGTTTTTTTTCTAGTCTAATTTATATATTACTTTTTTTTTTAAATCTCTTATTACTTTATTCTATATTCACATTGTCTACCTTGTCTTTAAAATGATTGTTACCTTTAGTAGTTATGGTAAACTTTTTAGTATTTGATATACCAATTTCATTTAGATTACTATTTATTTTATTAATAGTCTTATACATATATTATTATAATTTTACGTTAGTATGCAGTTGTGATAGTATTGTTTTTGTACATCAGTTTATTTTTTACTTTTTAGATCAGTTCACAATCTTTATTACTTGATTATTTCATTCAACGTCATTATATTTTTTAGTTATAATAGTGGTGAGGTGTATGTACTCAGTATTTCAAACAATTTTTTAATATTATTATATTTATAAATAATTTTGTCTACTTATATTTTCAACTTTTTTGATTTTTTATTAACACCTACAAATTTCTTTTTAACTTTCTCATCAATATGAAGTTTTACTTATTTTTTTACTTACTTATATATATTTTTGGTATTTTCAATAATACTTTATTTGGTATCTAATATGAGAGAGTTTACTAACTTTAATCAATTTTCGAATACAACATTTTTTAGTTACTTAACCGGATTTGATCTTATATGGTTATTCTTAACACCTTTATTTATAATATTATTAATTAATTATTCGTGAACAAGTCCTTTAATTTCTATATGATTTGGTCATTTGTTATTCTCACAACTTCAATTTAAAATAACATATTTATTAATCTTCTTATTTATATTAGTTTGAATAGCTTATTTGTCGTCATTTTATTACTCATCACAAGAAGTGTATGATTATACAATAGTTGTATATTCATTTTTTTTTTGAATGCTTTTATTATTTTATTCGAATAACATTTTTACTGTAATATTTTTTATCGAAATATTATCGACACTTATAACACTTTTACTAATTACATCTGTTTTTTCATCAACCTATTTCTATAATAATCTTAGTTTAACTAACCACTCGTATTTTAACCAATCAACTCCATTTTCTTTTTTACAAACTTTAATGTTTTTTTTTTGAATATCACTTGTAGGTTCGTTAAATCTGTTCATCTTTTTAATTTTATTTTATCTAAAGTTTTTAACATTCGATTGATATATTTTAGAGTCAGTCTTTTATTATATTATATCTATTAGTGATTTTAAATCTATTTTTTTTATATCGTTAGTATGATTTAATCTTATGTTTTGTATATTTTTAAAATGTGGTTTAGTACCATTTTATTTTTGAAAACCAATATTTTTTAAAGGTATACCAACACACGCATTGTTTTTTTATATATTTTTTTTCTATTTTTCTATTTTTCTATTCTTTTTATACTTTTTAATAATATACTTAAATGAAGTTTTCTACTTTAATATATTTATAAACATCATTTTAATTGTTTTTGGTACATTTTTCCTAGTTTTTATCTTATGTGAATCTTATTATATCAAAGCTTTTTTAGCAATGAGTAGTATTTTAAATACTCTGTTTGTTTTTCTAGCAATGAGTAGTTTTTGCATAGTAGATTTTATATTCCTTTTATAATATTACGTGTTTATTTGGCTGTTTTAAAAAGTCCTAGAAATATCAAAAAAAAAGCGCGATGAGCAAAAACCTATAAAAATTCAATTAAAAACAACAATTTTAGTGGTTTTAGAAAGAATCAAAGAGTTAAATTAAAATTTCATCATAATATGGATAGACAACAAGATAGTATATTATTATTAGATTATTTTAAAACATTGAGTCAATAAGATTTTTAATTATTTATTGTGTATATTTGGTCTTTTCTTACGAATTTAACGATATTTTAGTATTACTTTGAAGTTACATGTTTATTTATAACTTATCATTATTTATAATTTTTTATACTATTTTTCAATTTACAAGTTTTGATGTTAAAACAACACAATCTTTTAATGATTTAGGATCAAATAATTATTTCTCTAAAGTTTTAATAATAGCTTTATTTTCTATGGCTGGTGTACCACCGTTTTGAGGTTTCTTTTCCAAAATATTTATATTTACTTTATTATGTAACTCTAACTTCTTTATATTATTTCCTTTCTTTTTTTTTATATTATTTTTAGGTTTGTATTTTTATATACAAAACATTCGTTTTCTAAACTCTACAAACGGTTCTAATTTTCAACCAATCATTGAACACGGTTTAAGGAGTGTACCCCTGTATTATTATGTTGTTAACACTTTTTTATTTTTTATAATATTTGGTTTTATATTTACTGAAGATCTGTTATTAATTATTTCATGACTTTTGATATAAATAATCTCTATACTGCGTGTGTTTTTGTTATTACAACCAAGAAAATTTAAATATAAAAGTAAACAAAAAAGACGTGTAGTTAGAAACTGAACTAAAAGTTCATTAACTTACGGTGATTGTGGATTATTAACTTTACAACCATTACGTATGTCTGCTAAACAGATATTTAGATTAAAAGTTTTTATTAAAAAGGCTGTAAAAAAACCAGAATATACTAAAAGACTAGTTTGATTTAACACATTCCCACATTTACCATTAACAAAAAAACCAAAAGGAATGAGGATGGGTAAGGGTGCTGGTAAATTAAACTCTTGGGCTATACAAATGAGGGGTGGTTTATTTGTTTTTGAATTTAAAAATTTAAGATTAGGTCGTGCTATACATTTTTTTAAAAAAATAAGTACTAAAATACCTACTAAGACTACTATAAGATTTAAATATAAATCTTACTTGAATTTAGAAGCTACGAGATCTACAAATATAAAATTTAATACCTTTTTTTAAAAGAATTTTTTTGTTGTGGTATGGTTTTATATATTATGTAATCTTCTTATTTCTAACATTTGTTTTTGTTTTATTCCTTTTTAGACTCTTCTATATGAACGTTTTTTATAGAATAGATTTAATTAACGTTTTATTAAAATATGTAATAGGTTTTTTTATATTCTTTTCTTTATTTTCTTTAACAGTGTTATATTATTTGTTAGATTTTTTTTCAACATTTCAAATCTGTTATTTTTTTAATGAGGTTAATATATTTTTTTTTGATTACTATTCATTTAATTATTTATTAAATTTTAATGCTTTAAATTTAAATTTAATATCAGTTTATTATTTCCCATTTATATATATATTTATAGTTATTACATCACTATCTATACTTTTTTGCTTGTCTTATAATATAAACGAGTTGTCAAGTTTCATGTTTTATTGTACAATTATTTTAATGTCAGGTTATATTTTATTTTTTACAGATTCTATTATTCTCTTTTTTTTTGCGTATGAGATGTTATTAGTCCCATCATTCTTTATATTGTACAATTTCGCTAAAACTCGTCGTTGTGTTGAAGCAGCTTATTTAATGTTTTTTTGAACACAATTCGGTGCTTTATTTTTAATATTCTCATTCCTCTATTTATTTTTTATATGTAATTCATCATCATTTAGCGTTATAAGTGGTTTTTGCTTCTCTACTTTCGAATTAAATTTTTTATTTTTTTGTTGATTAGTAGGTTTTGGTGTAAAATTACCTATATGACCTTTCTATGGTTGGTTACCAAAAGCTCATGTAGAGGCATCAACAAACTTTTCTATTTTTTTAAGCGGTGTTTTAGTTAAATTTGCTTTTTTTGGTCTACTAAAATGCTTAATAACTATAAATTTAGAACCGACATTTTATTTTGTATACCCATTTCTAACAATAGGTTTAGTAGATGCTGTTTTTAAATTATTTTATCAAATTGATTTGAAAAAATTAGTAGCCTATTCTACAGTTGTAGAAATGCATTGACTTACTATTTGTGTAATAAGTGGTCAATCGGCATTAATGCTAGCTAGTTTTTGTATGCTTATAAGCCATGCTTTATTATCTACTAACTCCTTTTTATTAGTTGATGCTATAGGTCGTAGGTTTAAAACACGATTAATCACTGAAATTAATGGTATAAATTTTTTATGCCCTAAATTATTTTTAATGGGTTTAGTAAACTGTTTAGTTTTTTTAGGTTTTCCAGGTTCTATAATGTTTATAGCGGAAATACTATTTTTTAGTTTCTTCTTTGATCTTTTTCCTTTACTTTGTTTATTATTTATAATACTATTATATCTATTAGGTCCAACGTTTTTTTTTAGAAGTTGAATGAATGTGTTGTTTGGTTCTTCTATACAAATATTAAAAGTTCTACCCGCTGATTTATCATCTAAAGAATTTATAATTTTCGGTGGTCTAATTTTTTTAATGTTTTGATTAGGTGTTACTTGACAAGCTTTTATATTTTAATAACCATATCGTGTATTTTTGGCTAGTTTTAAACAATCTTATATAAGACAAAAACAATATAAACAACTTAACTTTAGTAGAACACCAGCATTACAAAGTCAACCACAATTAAAAGGTATAGTTAATAAGGTAACTACTATGTCACCAAAAAAACCAAATTCAGCTGTTCGTCATGTTGCAAAAGTTACACTTACAAACGGTTTTCGTGTTACTGCACGGATACCAGGAATAGGATATTTATGTTCTAAATATAATAGGGTCCTAGTTAATGGCGGTAGAGCTAATGACTTACCCGGGGTTGGTTATAGCCTTGTGCGAGGTGTTTACGATTTTTCACCAGTTATTTATAAAAAAAAACGTAGATCAGTCTACGGAACATCAAGACCTGATGGTTATACAAAATATATTAGAAAATCATTAAGAGTTTCTAAGTAAACAAAACACATTTTATTATATGAAACTTGAATGAATTTCAACTAAACTAATTTCCGTAATTTCCTGAGCCCGTGCAGGTTCTTTATGACCATTAACTTTTGGTCTTGCTTGTTGTGCAGTTGAAATGATGCATGCTGCTATGAGTCGTTACGATCAAGATCGTTTTGGTATTGTTTTTAGAGCTTCACCACGTCACGCTGATTTAATTATAGTTGCAGGAACTTTAACTAATAAAATGGCTCCTACGATTCGTCGTCTTTATGAACAAATGCCAGACCCACGTTGAGTTTTATCTATGGGAAGCTGTGCTAATGGTGGGGGTTATTATCATTACTCTTATTCTGTTATTAGAGGTTGTGATCGAATTATACCAGTAGATATTTACGTACCTGGTTGTCCTCCAACTGCTGAAGCTTTATTGTTTGGGTTAATACAATTGCAGGGTAAAATAGGGTTTGTTCTTTCCGAATTAAATACTACAAACGAATGATACGGGGGTGATCATATGTAAACCAATTAAATAGTGTTTTTTTTGATAAATATTCTGATTTAAATTTTGTTCATTACGAATCAACATTTAAATCTAATATATACTTTAAACGAAATATAAAATCTATATCGAAACTTTCACGAAAATCATGATCACGTCGTAAGCATTTAAATAATTGAATTGTTTATCAAAATGTTTTTTCAAATTGATCTAATGATTATTTATTTTATAAACAATACAGTAAATTTATATTTAATTATCAACTATTAAAACACTCTTTTTTAACTTGTAATTTTATGGTATTAAAAAAAACAAACAGCACATATATAAAAGATATTGAAAGTTTTGTTTCAAGTTCTCTTATAAACCGATTATCTAATTATTTTAATAAATTAAACTTTAAATCATACTTATTTTTAAAAAAATTAAAAAATAATCAGTGATTCTTTATCTCCTCATTTGATAAACCAAATTTAATCAAATCTGTTAATACCATAAACCACAGTCCCTTTTATTATACAAGTCAGTTTAATTATTACCCGATAGAGTTAAAAAACCTTAAATTAGATTATATAACCCAAATATTAGACAATATATTTAATATTATATTATTAAAAAATATTGAGATGTATAAAGTAATGAGTTTATTGTTTTTTATAAATATTAAATAATTTTGTTTTTAAAAAAATTACGAATAGTATCAAATGCATCGAGAAATATTAAAAAATTAACTTCATTATGATTTGAACGAAAAAATTTTAAACAACTTACTTGAAGAAAGTATTCAAACTCCGGTCGTAATAGTTCGGGACGGGTAGTTGTTTGAACTAAATCTAGTTTAAAATTAAAACTAATAAGACCATTAATAAATTATTCGATGAGAAGTAAAGTTATGTCTGTTATTACAACATTTAAACTTATACCGTTTCAGAATAAACTTGTATCACTTTCCTTTTTAGCATCTGGTGGTGTTACATATTTACCAACAACTGATTTATTTAAAATATTTGGTTTTATTTATTTTTCACCAAAACTAACCAGTTTAAATTCATATTTAACAGAACCTTCTTTATTTTTATTATTTTCAGTAAAAAGATTGTCAAAAGTATCATTACTCGAATTATTCCCCGGTGCTGGTATACAATATGCTCGTAGTTCTGGTACTTTTGCACGTTTAGTTAAGTTAGATTTTAATTCTCACACAGCTTTATTACAATTACCATCTGGTGTTCGTAAAACATTTTCTATATACTCTTTAGCTTCTTTAGGTCAAGTCGCTTTAAAAAATAAACGTCTATTATCAAATACAAAATCAGGTTATTGAAGATCATTTGGTGTAAAACCTATAGTAAGAGGGGTAGCAAGAAATCCAGTTGATCATCCTCACGGTGGTCGCGCAAAATCTATTAAATACCCTAGAACACCATGAGGTAAAACAACTAAATTTAAATAATAATAGTTAATAATAGTTAATAATAGTTAATAATAGTTAATAATATACTGTGTATTTTTAGAGATGATTAAATGAGAAAAGAATTTAAAAAAAACATATAAAATTTCTTACGTAGCGCCTAGTACTTGACGTCAAATTTTTTTAATAAAAGATAATGAATTACATAAAAAAAAAGAAAGATTTTTGTATGATAGAAATTCAACGATAGTACCTATTTTTATTGGTATGAAGGTTAATATATACACAGGTAATAGGTTTATAGTTAAATATATAAATCGTTGAATGGTTGGTTTTAAATACGGTGAATTTACATGGAATAGAAAATTAGCGTTGTATAAAGCTAAACAATTAAAAAAAAAAAAAAAATAATTGAAATTTGAACAAGTTTTACAAATATACTGATCTAAAGGTTTTTTATATAATGGTAGAGTAGTATCATTTCAAAGTAATTTAAAATCATTTTGTAGTGAGGTCGGTGGTATTAATCTGACAACAAAAATTCAAATATTAAAACGTTTTGAATTAAATTTACTTTATAATAATTATCTTACCTTATTTTCATCTTATGATAAAGATCTAAGAAAAGCTATAAATATATTACTATCCCAAATAAGTAGTGTAAATAATCAAATATATGAAATAGATCGTTTTAATCTAATAAGAATTTATTTAATAAAATCTTATAGAGGTAAAGCGCAAGCATTAGGTAAACCTTCACGTGGTCAAAGAACTTGATCAAATGCATGAACCTCTTATTATTATAATAAAACTATTCGTAATTTTATTACAAATATACAGAGAAATATAAATAAGAACAAAAAAGATGAGCAAATTAGTTATAAAATAATTAAAAAAAAGTCAAAGAAATCAAAAAAAAACTCTGGCTTAAAAAAAACAAAGAAAAAAATAAGCGCTTGATTTTAATTAAACGTTGATATATATATAGATTAAGATTTTATGGGTTATAACATAAGTAAACAACAATACTCAACATTCATTATAAATAAACTTTATACTTATAATAATAATACCGATACTAAACTGTACTTTAATTTAAACGTATTGGCATTATACACTTATTTATTAATTATACCTTCTTTTAATATAATTTTATTTAATAATTCATTATTAAATTTAATTAACCATAGCTATTCTTTTTCTATTTTTTTTAAATTTTTCCAAACTAGAAAATCAATATTTAAAATTCGTAAAAAAAGACGTAGCAAATTAAAAAGATTGTATAAAAATATATTATTTTTATCCAAATTTAATACTAAAAAGTCTAACTTCACTAAAAAACCAAACCTCTTTTATTATACAAGTCACAAAAATTTCAGAAATTATCATAAACTTTTTAAAAAAACAAGTTTTAATTTATTCACACCCTTTATTAAAATAAAAAACAGTCGTAAATTCCCAATATTTCAAAAAAAACATATAAACAAGTCATTAAGATTCTTTAAAAGAGGTTTCAAAAAAGGTTTTAAAAAAGGTTTTAAAATAAGTTTCCAAAAAAGGTATTGATTTTTTCTAACTATTTCAAAACTTCAAAAAAAAATAAAAATAATAAATTACTCAAGTTTTTTAAAAAACAATTATAGTAAATTTTTAAGAATAAACAAAAAACCATTAAAAAAAAATACTTCTTTAAAAAAACAAAGGAGAACACATTTAACACCAAAACAGCATTTATTTTTAAATGTCTATAGAAACAAAATAAAATACGTTAAGAGTAAACCCATGAAAACTATTTTACTTAAAAAAATTCTATTATTTTACAAAAAAAAACTTTTCAAAACAAAATATACTAAATTAGCTGGTAAATTAACTAGAAAAATATTTAAGTATAAATTAAAAAGTATGGTTAATAATAAACGTGGTAAGAAGTTTTCTGTAAAAACATTAAAAACAACAAATCAGTTCTTTTTTTCAAAGAAAAGATTTTTTTCAAATAAAAGATTTAAGACTTCAAGGAGGAAATATATTTTAAAAAAAAAACAACATTTAACAATGTTTAGGTATTACAGGTTATTTATTTTTCAAAAAAGATGACGCAATTATATTTTATATTTCAAGCGTTCTCGTATTCGTTTTTTTTCTTGACGTTATAGACGTTTAACTATGAGATACCACAAATTAGTTAGATTTAATCGTTTTTTAAAACAAAATAGTAACAAAAATTTTATTAAAAACAATAATATTTCTTTTAAAAGAAATTTATGAAAAAAAGTTAATAGAAAAGCTATTTTAAAATTATATAGGAAAAAAAAATGAACTAAAAATTTTAGAATGTTAATTAACTTTCCAAAAAAAGATAAGGTCATAATTAAAGTTATAACGAAAAAAACTTTAAAAAAAACAAACACCCATCTCAAAAAAATTAAAAAAACAAAGAAAATGCGAAGGTTTCAATTTAGATTTAAACCTATACATTATTTTTTAAAGAGTTTTACTAAAAAAATTAAACGATATAATATACGGCGATATAAAAGTCTTGTTAAATATTTTTTTAGAATTTTTAGATGTAACTTTAAACTATTTAAATTTGAAAAACCGGTAGAATTAGACGATTCTTTAGTAAACGACCCTTCAGTTTTAAGTAATATTTTCACAAATAAACCATTATCTTTAGAAACGAAACCCACTGCTAGTGTATCTTTTTTTAATAATAGGTTTATAAATAAATCTATGAGGATTAAAAGACGCTCTTTAAGACGAAATGTTATATCTAAAAAAACTCTAATTAAATTACAGGAGACTTTAAATACTGATGTGTTTAAATCATTAAGTACTTTATCATTTATATACCAAATTTTTAATAAGAAATTAATAAACTACGGTATAATTAATTATAGAAAAAAAATCCTAAATAAATTAGTAGTAAAAAAACTTATAAAACAACCTAAATTAAAAGTTTTAAAAAAATTCCCTTCTAAACCACTTATTATTAAGAAAACAAAATATAATATTGTGTCAGGTAAACTACCTATCACAAGTAAGTATAAGACACCATTCATACTCTCTAATTTAGGTTTTTTATTTATACAGAATATTAATATTAATATTAAACTTAAGCTTAGATCAAAAATCAATAGATATAAATATTCTTTCTTTTATTTAAATGATATTAAACGTTTTTTTTTAAAAAAACCAGGCCATTTTAAATTAGCAACCTCATCATTATTTTCCAACAACTTTAATAAATCTAAATTTTTTAATATAAAACGTTTTGATAACTCTTACGGGAATACTTATATTAATAATTGTTTATCAAAAAATAACCTATTAGTAAATACTTCTGGTGTTGAAAATTTTACCTTTAAAGATAGATTTGTATATAATAGAACTTTTAATACTTATACTAGAAAAGAAGTTCGTATTAAAAGAATAAAATTTAAACCCGGTTACTCACGTATTTGAAGAAATGCGAGAAAAGCTATTAATAGTTCATTAAATTTTAATTTAAAGTATCAATATAGACTTACTAGAGAATTGACAAGACTATCTAGAACAAAAACTAATGCACATATTTTTATAAAAGAGTTAACACTACTAAATATGCTATTCAATTCACATTTCGTAACTGATATACAATTATCAAACCTTTTAATTAATAGTAATGTCGTCTTTGTTAATGGTATTTTATCTAACAATGATAATTTAAGTTTATTTAAAGGTGATTTTATCCAAATAATAGTTAGTTTAAAATATTATATAGTTTACCGTTGAATGTTAAACTGAAACAAGTATAAAAGAACTCGGTTATTAAAATTAGCTAAAGTTAAATTTAAAAAACAAGGTATGATGCGAGATAAACAAAAATCTACAAATCTACCTGATTGAGTTTTAACATCAAGAATAAAGTCGTTTGATATACCAAAGTATTTAGAGGTAGATTATTTTACACTATCTACTTTTGTATTATATGAACCGTTTTTATTAAATGATTTTAACCCATTAAGTGTCGTTGATTCACGTATCGAAATTTTTAATATGTATAATTGAAAATATATAAATTAAACCTTGTAACATACTTATAGTATATATTTTTATATTTTTTTTGAAATCAAACATTTTTAATTTTTGACAACCAACTTTTATTCAAAATTCAATGTCTGAGAGACGTGTAAAAAGTTTCATCCTTAACTTTGGACCTCAACATCCAGCCGCTCATGGAGTTTTACGTTTAGTTGTACAACTAAATGGGGAGATTGTGGAGCGTGCAGATCCTCACGTAGGATTTTTACATCGAGGAACTGAAAAATTAATAGAGAGTAGAACTTATTTAAAATCATTACCTTATTTTGACCGTTTAGATTATGTTTCAATGATGACACAAGAACATGCTTTTTGTATAGCAATAGAGTCTTTAACTAAAACAATATCACATACAGCTTTATATGTACAAATACGTGTATTATTTGATGAGTTAACAAGGGTTCTAAATCATTTATTAGCTTTATCTTGTCATTCTTTAGATGTTGGTAATATGGCACCTGTTTTTTGGGCATTTGAAGAACGTGAAAGATTAATGGAGTTTTATGAACGTGTTTCTGGTGCTCGATTCCACGCAGCTTTTTATAGACCAAACGATGTTGATTGAACAGGACTTAATTATCAATTTTTTTTAGATGTTGCATTATTTGCAAGAGATTGTTTTAAAGTATTAACTGAAATTTTTACAGTTTTAACTACAAATAGGATTTGAAAATCTAGGTTAGTTGGTGTTGGTAGCATAAATTTAAATGATGCTATTTCTTACGGTGTTACTGGTCCTGTAATAAGAAGTGTCGGTATTAAAAAAGATATGAGATTTTTAAAATCAGAAACTTACGCTCATTATTGATTTTTATCGATGCAAGGTTATTTAGGTAAAAGAGGTGATAGTTATGACAGGTTTTTAATAAGGTTAAGAGAAATGTATGAGAGTATTAATATTGTTTTTCAAGTATTAACAAATTTAACAAGTTTATCCTATAAAGATAACTTAAGTTTTAATAGCGTTAATACGCGTTCTAATTTTTTTTCATTTTTTGATACATTATATACTGAAAAGTATAATAAATTAAACTATAATACAAAATATAACTCTATGGAAAGTTTAATAAACCATTTTAAACACTATAGTGAGGGTATAAGAGTACCTAAAGGTTTTACTTACAAAGCTGTAGAAGCACCTAAAGGTGAGTTTGGAGTATCTTTAATTTCAGATGGTACTTCTAACCCTTACCGTTGTAAAATAAGAACACCATCATATCATCATATGCAAATTATGTCAAGAATGGCCCAAGGTCATTATTTTGCTGATATGGTAACAATTTTAGGTTCATTGGATATTGTTTTTGGTGATGTTGATCGTTAAATTTTTTGTGTATAAAAATTATTAATATTAGAGAAGAACAATGAAAGTTACTCGATAATTATAGAAGGAAGATGTATGTCAAATATGAAATGAAAAATAAACTTTTTAAGAGTATAGTTAGGAATAAATCATTACCAACCTCATACAGGTATTATGCTACGTTCCAAAAATCTTTATTACCAAAATCATCCTCAGTTGTTAAACAAGTAAATCGATGTGTTCAGTCAGGCCGTCAGTGAAATATTTTAAAGAAAGTTAAACTTTCACGTTTTGTTTTTCGTTTTCAATCTTACGATGGTATTTTGCCTGGTGTAAGACGTTCTAGTTGATAGAGTTATTTTATACAAAATCATATTTTGTAGCTATTAATCAATTTATAATGTAAATTGATTAATAGTATTAGTATGTTTTCCTGATTGAAATCACATTGAATTCGTTATTGTGCATATCTTTCAGCTCCTATCCTATTTCATTCAAGTCGTGATGGTTTTGTAATGAACCTGTACCACACAACTCTTGAAATGGTTGACGCTTACGGAACTTTAGTTCTAGTATTCTTATTTGTTGGAGCAATTGTTTATTATCGTAATACCTTATTTCGTGTTTTTTCATACTCTACTGCCTTATCAACTAAAGCTGGAAGGAAGTATTTATGAAAAGATGCTAAATGAGTTCTTACAACAGTTATTAATAGATCTAAATTTTTAATCACAATTGTATCTAGTTACAGAACTTTAAAATTAAACATATCACCTTTATTTAAAAAAATTAAATCAAATTTTAAAAATAAAAGATAAATTAGATATTACTATAGTAACAACCCTTTAAATGTTTGTGTATAACTGTCATTCTATAATACAATACACGATTTAATTATTTTTGTAACATCTTTTAACGATTTATGACCCTTTAAATATATAACGGATAATTACACTTTTTTATACAGTACAGACTACTCACTAATCATAACATGTAAAGTATCATTTTGTTTAGCATTTTTAATAGTAATACGTGGTTGTATACCAAGATATCGTTACGATTTTTTAACAAAAATGGGTTGGGTAAAATTCTTAGGTTATGTTTTAACCATATTTTTAATAACAATAATATTCTGTTTAATTTGGTAATCTGTACAATGTTATTTTAATGAAATTTACATACAATTTTATATTTTTAATAATTCCAAGAACTCTAATTTTATTATTAACTTTTTTAATAAAAATAACATCATTTTATTTTCATTTTTTTAACATACTTTTAAATAAATTATTAATCAAGAATTTATTTTTTTGAAAAACAACTAACTACGCTGACTCTTATTGATTTTTATATAGTAATAAGAAAGTTTTATATGAATCTAGATATTTATAAAAAGTTTTGTTATTATATTATTTTATGGAAATTAGCTTAATCGGTAAAGCGCTAGATTTTGGGTCTAGATAGTACATGTTCGAATCATGTATTTCCAAGTTTTAATGACACAACTAAACTACACTTATCTAATTAATCATTTAAAATTAAATATTGCTAGAAAAAATTATTTCTTTGATATTAAAGTAAATGGTAAAATATTAAAACTTATTAAAGTTTTCCATAAACTTAATATTATAAGGAGATTTGTTTTACTAACACCTTATAAATATCGTATATATACTGCTTGATTCGATAGATACTCAAGTGTTTTAAACTTAAAAAATTATAGTCGAGCATCAAATCCTATTAGAATAAAATTACAATCATTAAATATATTAAAAACAAATACTTATAACTCGTATTTAATTCTAAGTACATCAAAAGGTATTTTAACACACCATGAAGCCCTTTCTAATAAGGTCGGGGGATTTTTAATCTGTACTATTTTTTAATTTTAAATATATCAATAAGGTTTTTTTACTACAAAAGTAATTTACAGCGAAAACTTATAAAAAAAAATAATAAACCATTAAAGTTTAAAAATCATTTTAAAAACCTGAATTTTTATTCCATGCCAGAATCTATTTTATTCGTCGTAAGAAAACGTCTAAATTTAATATTCTTCTTTACAGCTTTTATTTTTTGTATATTATATAGTGTACTGTAATAATAGTATTTTATATCAAAATAAACTTACTTAATAAGATGATAGTATTTTTTAGAGTAAAAACGTAATAAACTTTTAGTTAAACTAAATTATCTTTAAAATAGTCAGATTTTAACTTAATAACGTTTTATATATTTATCATTATATTAGTGTATTCTTGGCTTTTTTTAAAAGAACATTGATAACCTTTAAATCTACTTTCTTTAGTAATATTAATACATTAAAGAAACGAATTTACCCTATATCAAATCAGATAATAGATAATTATAAGTTCCCAAGTATTAATATAATAAGTTTTACTAAAAAATTCTCTAAAAAATTAAAAAAAAACTTTAATATCAATTCAACTAATATAATACATTTTGATAACAATATTATTGTTTTTTATATAAATAATTATTATAACATAACTAACTATATTAACAGTTGATTACTATACCTAAATATTAATAGTAAATATTATTCCGTATTACTTTTGTCTAATTTTAAAAGAACTTTTGGTGATGGTTTTTTATATTTAAGGGGTTTATTTATTTTATTTTTCATAGACGCTTGTTTAACAGATGATGAGCCTATATGAGAACCTGTTGAATGAAGCTTAGTTCAATCATGAATAATGTTTATTTTCCTTTTTGCTTGAATAGCAGAGAATTTAATTACAAGTCGATTTGGTAGTTATACCGGGCGAGATAAACGTGTTTGATTTTCATGATATAAAACTTTCTGATTAATCGAGGGTTGATATATTATATCTATGGGTGCAGCTTGTTTATTTGTTATGGTACCTTTTTATTATGAACTTACCTATTCCGTGTCTTTTGTAGTTTCATGATGAAATTGATATTCACGTATTTTTTTTTTCAAATTTATCAGTATGTATACTATTATTCTGTTGTTAGCCTATCTACTACAAATTAATTTAAGATGATTTAATTGAAAAAAATCTATGTTTATAGTATTACTTATCAATTTTTTTTTATCCTATTTATTATACGTTCATTTTTTTATGAGTTTTTTTGGTTACTTTACGGATGCCAATTGATATCATAAAACTAGGTTAGTCGATTATATACAGTTAAGTCATGAACCGAATAAATGATCGTGAGGTACTTCTAAAAGAGATCACTTCTCATATCATAAATCGAGTACTGTATTTTGATTTAAAAATGATGGTCCATTTGCTTCAGCATTCCTGTTTTTCCACTTATTTATTTTTTTAGCATTATTCCTTTTATATTTCTACTGAATTACACTTATTAGAAAAATTTATGCTACTCAAGAAGTTACATATACTTATACAACTTATTGTGTTTCAGCACTTAAACAGTTTTTTTACTTTTTTTTATTCCTCTATATATTTATTTTTTTAAGTTTTGTATTTAATTATTGAAGAACCCCTATAGAATTTTTTTGAGTATTAAATCCTAATTCTTGGTTTGCTAATTTATATGATATATTAGTATATGATTACTTAAATTTTTTAATAGATTTTTTATCAGTACTTTAGTTCTTTTTTACATTGTTATTTATTAAAGCCGCTAAAGTCATCGCTTTCGGGATTACATTCTTACCAATAACAGGTTGTGCCATCGCTACCGGTTTAATCTTCTCCGCTTTAGTCAAAGGGATATCTTACTCCCCTGAACAAGAAGAGGTTTTGTTCAATTACTCAACCTTAGGTTTTGCTTTCGTAGAAACTTTTGCTTTTATGCTTTTTGCTGTAACTGCTTTAATTTATACATTCTAATTTTTGTTTGTCTCTAAGACTTTAATAAACTATTATAGGAAACATGAGTAACCCTTGTATAAACCGCTGAGGTATGAATACTTTTTGATATAGATTTTGATACTCCGATATAAGATATTCAGAGAATATTAAACAAGATTCACTTTTTATTAAATTATTAAATGTTTATTTATTTTACGGTATAAATTTACCGATAAATATTTTTTACAATTACTATTGATATTTAAATAATATTGTTGTGGTAAAATTACCCGATTATTTTAGACTTTTCACCTTTAAAAATCAGGTATTAGGTTTAAAATCTTCTTATCGTTTACGACAAAAAACGAATGATATATATCCAATGAAAATTTGATTATTAAAATTTGATAAATGATTATTAATCAATTTTTACTGGTTTCAACCATTAAAAAAAAAATTTAATAAAAATAATAACAAGTTTAATAAATCTAGAGATTCGTTTAATCTTATTGTTAATAATGATTTTCATCATAATTCACTTAGAAAATTAAAAACAATCTTATCTTTAACATTCTTTAAAACCTTTTTAAATAAATCTTATTATAAGTTTTAGAGTTATTTATTTGTTTATACATTGTATTATTTTGTAGCAATTATAATCTGTTATGATTGTTTTTTGGATTTTACTGATTTACAAGGTTTTACTTCCTATTCACCTGAGCGCGATAAATATATAAATTTAAATGTTTTAATAAACTTTAATAATATAGATTTAATCGATAATAATGAATCTAATAATCACGAAATTATTTTAAATAACACGTTTTTTAATGATTTTAGAGATTATGAAACTCGTGTACCGCAAGAATCTATTACTTTAGAAAATTTTCTATTTTTACGACAATCTACTATAACATCGTTTTTTATTACTAACATGGTAGATATGCCAACTTGTTTTAAAAAAAGTAAATCGTTATATACGAAAACTTTTGAATTAACGTTACTTAAATTCATTAATTTAATTATGAGAAGAGGTTTACGGGAAAAAACTTTACGTAGTATTACCATTACGTTTTATAACTTTTTCCATAAATTTTTTAATAAATCAAATTTAAATTATAATAAGTGGTATAGTATTTATAATTTTTTATCATTAACATCTTATAGTGTTGAAAATTCATTTATGAGTAATTTTTTAAAAAAACCTATCGATTTAAATTCAAAGCACGTATTAACCGAAAGTGGTTACTCTTTTAATAACTCTCTTTTTTTCAAAAAAGTTTTATTTAGTAAATTAAATGAGTATACACCTTTATTTAGTTTTTATGTAAGAAAAGTAGATAAAAGTATTAGGAAAAATTCAAGAGGAAAATCAGGTAAGTATATGATCATATGAAAGTATGTACCTTTATATAAAAGATTGTATGTCACCATGAGGTGATTCTTAAAGGATTTAAAATTCCAAAAATTCAAAACATTTGATGAGCGTTTATTAAAAACTATAGAAACATTTCTTTTTACACCTGATTTAAGTTTCGTTTATAAATTAAGGAAGTTTACACATTTTTTTGTTTTTAAAAATCATAATAAAACTTTACTGAAAACTTTGAAATCAACATCTTAGTTTTTTGTTGTGGTATGGAAAAAATAAAATATCAAATTTTAAAACAATCTATAAAAGACGTAATTATAAGTGTAATGCTTTTACAAAAACATTAGCTTTTCCAATTTTAAGACATGGCAGTCTTAATAGTATAAGTACTTTAATCTATATACCATCTAGTTGAGACTTTTTAGTATTAAAACCTTTAGTAGGTGTTTTGACTAGTAGAGTTTTGTATTTATTCTCTAAATTATATTTTTTTAAAATAACTTTCACCAACTCTAATTTAAAATGGTATTTTGATAAACAATCAAATACTTTACGACTCTCTAACCTTTATACACCTAATTTTTTTAAATTATATATAAATTTAATACTCAATACTTTTTATAGTTTTTCTAAACTTTTTTTTTTAAAATTAAAATTTAAAGGTAAAGGTTATTATATTTATAAAACTTCACGTAATACTATAACCTCACAGTTTGGTCATTCCCATAGAATTTATATATACTCCGTTTTCATTTCTGTAAAATTTTTAACAAAAACGACTGTATTTCTTTTTGGATCTTCAAAAACCGATATATTAACTACAGGTTATTCAATAAAAAAAGCAAAACCCATTAATATTTTTACAGGAAGAGGTGTTCGTTTTTCTAGACAAATTATTTATAAAAAAACAGGTAAAGTAAGTTCTTATAGATAGTTTTATATTATTATATTATATTTTTATTGTTATCAAAACTCTGTGTATATTTAGTGATTTTAGAATTTATATTACAACTTTTTAGACGTATAATTAAAATAGTATTATCATACACTTCTTGACAATCTCACGAGTTACTAATAAACCCTTGAATTAATATTATTTTAGTAACCACCTCCTTTATATTCTTAATCAGTATATTATTTTAATATATAATCTACCGACTATTTTATTTTTTTGAAAGACTATTTACATTAATAGATTAATTTAAAAATTTTTTAAATATATAATTAAATTAGTAATATTATACACTTCTTATAAATCAATATAACTATACCTTTTAGCTTCATATCTGTTATACTTTATATTATAACTTTTTAAACATATAATTAGATTAGTAATATCATATACTTCTTATAAATCATTATAACTACACTTTTTAGCTTCAGACCTTTTATAATATAATATTATTACTATTAAATTTTTGTGTATCTTCGATGAGAGAATTTAATGAGTTTTGTGAAAGATTAATTATGATAGTTAAAGAGTACCCAACCCTTAAATGATTAATATATATAGCTTTTATATGATTCGTAGTTGCTGTAGTATCAATAACATATGCCATATTATACCTATACTAACTTTTTTTAAAACTTATATAGTTAATATATGTAGAGTCTATTTGTTTAGATTATCTGTTTTTATTTTACGTTTTTTGTTTGGGAGATTTTGAAATTTTTTTTGCAGCTTTTTCAGTAACAATTTTAGGTTTTATTGTTTATAATGTTATAAACTGTTTTAGTTTTCGTGAATTATTAAAAAGGTTTGGTTTTTTAAAAATATCAAGAAGAGATTTTTATGAATGTGGTTTTAAACCTGTTACACAAAAAACTATAAGATTGCCAATACAATTTTTATTAATTTGTGTATTTTTCTTATTATATGATATTGAATTAATTTTTTTATTCCCTTTCGTTTCGGGAGTAACTTTTGTAGGGTTTTATGATATAATGATTATATTATTATTTTTCACAGTACTATTCTTTAGTTTAATATTCGACTTTAATAGGCATGCTATGGTTTGACAATATTAAAAAATATTTAATTTAAGGTATTAATTATCTATACGTAACTTACGTATGTTAGAAGGTAGATATTTCCGCCGAGTACAATGAGGTTATCACCCAATTTTCCAAAATATAGATGCAGTAACAAACTGAGGTTGAAATTTAGTTTCACTTTCAGGAGTAATCTTTTCTTATTTAAATTTTTTTATAAATAGGTTATTAATACCTTTTTCAAGTGTAACATCTATAATAGGTTTTATGTTATTAATGACAATTGTTATGCAATTATTATCTGGTTTTTTTTTAGGTTGATATTATATTCCTGAACCTGGATTAGTTGTAGAATTACGTGAAGAGATGTTCAATGATACAAGATTCGGTGCTGAAGTATTTTACATGCATTTAAGAGGTGTTGATACTATTTTTGTATTATCATACTTACATATTTTAAAAAAAATATATCTTAAAAATTACGTTACCGCTGAATCAGACGGTTGATTATTAGGTGGTTATGCTTTTTTTTGATTTCATTATATCGTAGCTTTAGGTATATCTTTAAGTGCAACACATTTAAGTGATTTAACTTTAACTATCGTTGCTAATATCTTTTGATCCGTATTAAATTTTACTTACAAAACTTATTATATAATTTTTACCAATAAACATTTAAACACTGATCAATTAACAAGATTAATGGTTTTACATTATTTTACTCCATGATATTACCTTTATTTAGTAAAATTACATGTATTATTTTGTCACGAATCTTGAGACTCTGATAGTGGTGAAAATGTTTATGAAGATAAATCCGGAACTTATATTTCTTGATTTTACGATGCTTTTTTAAAAGAAATACAAGATGCTTGATATTGAACTTTATTTGTATTCGTTTATTTCTGAGTACATCATTTTAACCCAAGTACAGTAAATTATTTTTTCTTCGAAAGATGAAATATTTCAGAATTAGATGAAATTAGATTTTATGGCGTAGCACCACACTGATATTTTAGACCACTCATGGGTTTATTAGTTGTATCACCATCCCATTATGAAGGTTTAATGTGAATGGGTTTATGATTTGTTTTATTAGCATCATTACCAATTATTTACAATTTTTATAATGTTAATAATCAATATTTACCTATTATTCCTATGCAAAGTTCTTTGTTACAAACATGTTGTTTTATTTTATTTATGTTATCTATGTATTGTACTGCAAGTATGTTACCTTGTGGACGTTATTATTATGCACCAGAAGGTGGATATGTTGGTAATCCATGAGTTAAATTCTCATATCAATATGCTTATTTATATATGGCTTGAATTGTACATCATTTAGATACTATTGAACATTATGGTTTTCAGTTTGCACAAACATTTGCTCGTAAATGTTTTGGTATTTATGACAAAACTGTATTACGTAATAAATATAGAATGTTTACTACTGTAAGTTTTAAAAATTTCGAAGATCCTGAAATCACATCTGGTATAAGATTTAAAAACAACAATTATAACCTACCAATTTTTCATTCTGTAAAATACATGACAAGATAGTAGTAGTTTAAAATAAAAAACAAATGTTATTTTCTAATAACATTTATAAAATATTTAAATAATTTTAGATATTTCTACTATATAATACTATACAATAATTTACGAAATACATTAAGTAATTTTAAATTTTGAAAATCAAATTTATTCAACGATTTAGTTTCTAATTTTTTAGAAAAGACAGTTTTTTTACGTAATTATTTCTTATTAAACGATTTAATATGACAGGACGGTTTTTTAATAGATTTTCTACAAAAAAAAGTTATAGATAAGTGAATGAGGAAATTTTTAATTTACTCTGCTTACTTATTTAACGAACGTTTAGTTTTTGATTATGTCGTACGTTTTTTTATAGATCTAATTGTATGACCTGGTCATAAGATTACCATTTTCGAGTTTAACAACGTATCTAATACCTTATTAATTACTCTTTTTTTATTAATTGTTATCTTCTTATTAATAGTATTATTTTACTTTAGTCTATTATTTATTAATTAAAAATATACATTTAATATACATTTAATATTTGTTTATTATGAGTGAAACCGGTTTAATATTAGCTTTATTTTCTATACTTTTTACATTATTTACTGTTTTAACAGAACGAAAATTATTAGCTTATGCGATGCGACGTATGGGACCTACATTAATGGGTCGAAATGGTTCTTTTCAAATTTTACTAGACTTAGTTAAATTATTGACTAAAGAAACTTTTTTAATACCTAGACCAACATCAGCATTAGCGCCTATTTTTGTAGCATTACTATTTTCATGTCAATTAATGTTTTCGCAAAATTTCATATGAGGACCTTCTATGTTTATATTTGAAAATGTAGATTCTATGGTATTGTATCATTTAATTTTAATATTATTTGGAAATATATTTTTTGTAATTATAGGTTTGTTAAGTCAATCACGTTATGCTATAATTGCGACAGCGAGATCATTAGTACATGTTATATCATTAGATATTTTTATAACAATAATATACTCTTTACTTGTCTTTAGTGCACAATCTGCAAATTTCCATGATTTTGTTTTAGTTCAAAATATGTACTGATTTTTATTTTTATATAGTCCTGCTGCATCCGGTTTTTTAATTCTATTTTTATTGGAATCTAAAAGAGCACCTTTCGATCATGCTGAAACTGAAGCAGAAGTTGTTGCTGGTTATGCGACTGAATATAGTGGTGGTATGTTGTTAATAATTTATTTAGCTGAATATCTACATTTAATTATAGCTTCTATACATTTTATTCTTTTTTTTGTAGGTGGTTGATTTGCTTTAGAGTATTTATGATTCTTACCTCCTATTTTTTTAGCTACACACGATACCTTTTATTGGTTTGAGTTATTTAATAGTATTATTAGAGTTTAATCATCATGTGTATTATTTTTTAGACTCCTTCTTTATAATTTCGGATCACTTAATTATTTGATTTATACATAACATCCGGTTTTACTAAAAGTATATTTGTAATAACGTGATATACTCAAAACTAACTCACTCCTAGTTAATATTAGTCTAATAATGTTAACTGTTTATTTTAGCCTCAATATATTTATAATATTATATAATGGTTATAGTTTTTTTTATGATTTAACATCTAGAACAAACAACAATGATAGTTTTCTCAACCTTTTTAATTTTTTTTGAACAAGTTTTACATATTTACCTATATTTTATTTTATAAACTTCTTCTTATTTTTCTATTTTTACTCAAACACCTGACTAATTATACTATATATATTTTTAATATATAGTTTTGAAGGTTGTGACTTTTTAATATTAAATTTAAACTTTGAGACATTAAATCTAAACACTACAGATATTAACCTTTTATTAAGTAATAACTTAAACAAATATCATCCTTATATATTTTATTTAAGTTCTATTTTTTTTTTTATAAACACTGTTTTAACATTACATAATTATTTTGTAAAAAAAAAGTTATTTTATGTAAACACTTTGTTATTAAACTCTAAAGTATATATATTCAACTCATTATTTATCAATACTATAGCTTTATTTTTGGGATCTTATTGAGCGTTACAAGAGGGTACCTGAGGTGGTTGATGGGATTGAGATCCATCAGAAGTCTTCGGTCTTTTATTTTTTATAAACCTTTTAATATTTTCGCATTCATTAATAGTAACTGTAAATTTTTTTAAAACTATTGTAAAAGTATTATTATCAACGATTATAATTTTATTAACATACTTTTTAATACAGTTAAATTTTGATTTAGTTTCACATAATTTTGGTACTAAATTCTTTTACTTCTTTAATAATAATTTATTTTTACTAGAATTTATTATTATCTTTTTACTTCTTTATATATTATTAAATTATTATTTAATTTATATTATAAACAACACATCTTTAGTACAATATAATACTACACACAATATACTAAGTTCTAATACAAATTTATTTTTAAGTTTTATTTATATGTTAATATTAATGTTATTATTGTTTAGTTTTATACCCTTGTTTAATTATTTTCTATGGTACGATATTACTACAAATTATTATGATTTAGTAGTATATTTTAATATAATAATCGTAACTTTTATATTAATAATACTAGGTCTATTTAGATTAAGAAAAATATTAGATTATAGTATAATTTTAATTCTTACTACTACAATATATATAATACCTTTTCTTTTTATTTATTTTTTTAAATGATCTTGTTCTTACACTAACTTAGTACATAATCTGATAGTAACATTCTTAGTTATAAACTTATCTACACATTTTATTGACATAACATTTTTTAGTATAAATAATGAATTCGGTAGTATCTTTTATAACTTAACTATTTTAAATAACTTAAACACTTATTTTAACTGTGATAATTTCTTTATAGATATTTTAAATGTATATACTGATATAAATAATAAATTTTTTTTTGATTGGAATACTTTTTATACGACTAATTCCTCGAATAATAACCCCTCACTATTATTATTTAATAATAATAGTTTTTTTAATTTATATACTATTTTATCTAATTGATTATTATCATATTCTTTTATTGATTTAAATTATTTAGATACTTTATATAACGTTTTTATTTACATTTTATTATCCATTGTTTTAATTTACAAAAATCAGATTATAGAAAAAATATACTATTAAATTGAGCAACGTAGTTTAATCAAAAACATTAGATCTTTAATATCTAAAATTCGCTTTTGAACGTAAGCGTGTTGTTATACATGTCCTTTATAAAATTTCGTAACTGATTAATAAAAAAAATACTCCTATTTTTGTGAAGACTCTTTGTTCGATTAATTAAGTGATTAATAAAACGAGTATGAATACTTTTAAAAAAATTCTTCAATTGATTAAAACCATATATGTGAATATTTTGAAAATGATTCAAAAATTGAGTAATAAAACTAATTATACAGGCTAGATGATAGCAAAAATATACGATTAAATCAACAACCTAGTTTAACTAAAAACATTAGATTTTTATACTCTAAAATTCGCTTTTAAACGTAAGTGGGTTGTTATACATACTTTTTAAAAGATTATTCAATTGATTAAAACTAAAAACATTACCATCGTCAGTACTTTTTAAAAATAGATTGTTTATAGAGCGTGACTCTAAACATCGACGTATTATGAGTAGTTGAGGTTTAACATTTAGAAACTCTAAATGAACTAATTACTCACTATCTAATGTTAGTGTACGTTCTATAACTTCTTTTTTAAACTTATTAATAAGTATCCTATTTGCAGCTATTTTAATCATTCTTCTTAAATCGCAATTCAATTTTTATTCGGTAGAATTAACTTATAATGTTATAATGTATTTTTATTGATCTATTAAAGCACAAACATCCCATATTATTTTTATTTCTTTCTGAGGTATTCATTACTTGTTTAACAGTGTATTCAATTTTATATTCTACAAATATTTAGATAAAATGTTTAATATATCTTTAAAAACACCTGAAACACAAACTTTATTAAATAGTACTAAAAATACTATTGATAATTATAATCAAAATGATTTACTAAAGAGTACTGTAAAATCTGTTAATAATATTTCAACCAAAGATTTAGAAGAGGTACAAAATCTTTTTGAAAATCAAGACGAACATAATATAAACACGGTTTTATTACTTAAAGATTTATATAAAATAGTTTATCTATTATCTTTACAGAAAAACAGTTACGTAAATTTTTCTGTTTTTTCAAATAATAAAAGTATCGATAATGACACAATTACTAGAACCAGTTATATTAAACCTGAAGCTAAATGATCGTTAGATACTTTAGATAGAAAAAATCCTTTAGCTAAAACAGGGTTATTTTATATAACTGATTTAAATTATAACTCACTTAATAATAATTCAAGCAATTTAATTACATCTACTTTAAATTTTGATTTACAAAATCAAATTAATATGGTCGGTATTCAACGTTTTATGTTTAAATATAACCCACTCCATAGGTCTATTATGAAAGGTTCTATCACACTTACCAATACCAAAAAACTTTTAGCCCCTTATAATATGAGTAGTAGTTTATCACTAAAAAAAACAAATTTATGATTATCTCAAAAAAATAAACATTACGACAATTTTAATAAAAATGCAACTATAAAAGTATCTAATTCTATAGAAAACAGTTATCTTTTTACACTAAAAAGATATTACATGTTTAATAAATTATCAGCTAATTTAATAACTTCAAAATTTGATTACAAAATAAACCAATCTGATGTAAATTTAAATATTATTTCTAAAAATTATGAGAATTGATCTCTTTTTTACAGTAATATATTAAATACTTTAATTACTAAATCATCTTTAAACAAGTTTAATATTTTATTAAATAATGATAGTAGTATAAATCATTTTTTTAAAAGCGATTTAACCAACCTATCTAATAAGTTTGATACAATTATCAATTTAGAAGATCACAATTTATTTAACAATAATAATGATATTTTATTAAACTATTTTGATAGTATAGTCAGTTTAAAAACACAACTAAATACTTTTAATGTATACAGTAGTGATGAATTTTATTTAAATATGATGTACGATTTTAATAATTTTAATGATAATAACATTTAATTACGCACTATAATATGTTATATACTAAAGTATATATGTTAACTTAATCTTTCCTTGAGTTATGTAATACAAAACTTTTACAATGTAAACCAATCACTTATTTTAAACCAAAAACTATATTTAATTTGAATATTTAAAAACATTCATTTAATATTAACATTAATCATTAAAGATTTAAATACACTTTTAAACATAAACCTTTTAAATAATAATTTTTCTATAATATTTACACTGACAAAACTGTTTTTTAATAATAGTTTAATAGTATTATTAAAAACATTAGTAACACGGTGAAAACCTTTCCTAAGTATTAATTTTACTAAAAGTTTACAGTATTGAGTATTAACTTCTGGTATCGAATTTATAGATAATAAGATAACTATTTTATGTGTTAAAACGCCTGAAATATCCTCAAATTTATTTTATAATCAATATTATTTAAATATGACAGTATCTAATATATCGTTACATAACAAATATTATAGGGTAGTTCTTCTAAAATTCCTCACAATTTTATTAAATAATTGACAATTATGAAATAAACATTATAATATAACATTTAAATTCCTTTTAGGTACTAAAAACCTTCATTTAATAAAGTATTATAATTTTTACTTTTTTAAAATTTATAATTTTTAACTAAAAAATCTAATAGATAACCCACAAAATATTATTTTAGTTATATGTTGTTTTTATTGAATATATTTTCTTTCTTCCCTATTATGTTAATTTTACATTGTATTTTTATATTTTTATTTAAAAAATGAATTGGTCCCGTAGGTACTTTTTATAGTTCAATACTAACATTCTCTATATGTTTATTTTTAGCTTTAAATGAACTTTACGTGATGTTAGTTAACGGTTCTTATTATTATATTGATTTTGGTCGTTGATTTTTTTGTTTAGATATAATAGACTCACATTTAGTTTTTTGTGTAGATAGTTTAGCTTTAACTGCAGCATCGTTAGTACTTACACTAACTATGTTTGCTCTTTACTTCGGTGTTGAATATATGTATAGGGAGGCTTTTATAAATCGTTTACTTTATCTTTTAAATTTATTTGCTACTAGTGTAATTTTCTTATTCTTTTGTTATGACTATTTTTTAATTATGTTTGCTTGAGAGTGTATCGGGTTATTTTCATTCTTATTAGTAAATTTCTACTCTACAAGGATATATACTATAAAAGCAGCTCTTAAAACATTCGTTTTTTCTCGTATTAGTGATATGTTTATGTTTATTTCCTTTATTTTAACAATCGTAGTTTTTAATACCACTGATTTATCGTTAATTTTTTTACAAACACCATTTTTAGCATTCCATTACTTATTTATAGGTAATACAGCATTTCATTTTTTAACTGTATTTTCATTTTGTTTGGTAACATCAGGGGGTATTAAAGCAGCTCAATTTTTTGCTCATGTTTGACTTCCAGATGCCATGGAAGCACCTACACCAGCGTCCGCATTAATCCACTCCTCAACTTTAGTCGTTGCGGGTATTTTTTTAATTATTAGGTTTTCAGTATTATTCGAATTTACTTTGTTTACTAACTATTATTTAATACTATTGGGTGCTCTTACACTCTCATTCGGAGCTATAACAGCTGTATTCCAAAACGATATAAAGAAGTTAGTTGCTTATTCAACTATAAGTCAAATAGGTTATTTAGTTTGTGGTTGTGGTTTTTGTTGTTACGAAGAGGTTTTAATATATCTAATAATACACGCTTTAAATAAAGCTTTCTTATTTGTACTTGTTGGTTACACCGTCCATTTTTTTAATGGTAATACTGATATGAGACAAATGGGTGGTGCTTATTTATATTCTTTCGATATATCGGTTTTACTTTTTGGTGTTTGTTTTAATTTAGCCGGTTTACCTTATAGTGCAGGTTTTTTAGGTAAAGAGTTTTTGCTTTTTCAAGTACTAAGAGATGATTTTATTTCTTTATTTGTTAGGGGTTGTTGATTAGTTAGTTTTTTTTTTACACCAATTTATATGTTAGTTTTAGTTTTTGTTGTATCGTTTGGACCTAAGAAAGGTACTATATTAACATATTCTACTTATTGATACGCTAACTTTCACAATACTTTCCAATTATTGATATCTACTATAGCAAGAATTGTTACACCAGAAGGTAAAAAAAAGAGACGTGTCAGACGTTCTATGAAACATAGATTCCAATTTACTATAATTACCTCTAGACCTACTATTTATTTATTATTTACTTTTTGATGTTTTTTTTTCTTTTTCGGCGAATTTTTACTCCTACTAACTTTTAATTATAATAACCTAACAGATTTAATCCCATCTAGTTATTTCGTTTTTATTAAAACTCACATTATATTTTTAACAGACAATAGCAATACTTTTTTAAACAATGTAATATTCTATTATATTATATTCTTTACTACATGTTCAATTTTATTCCTTTTAAATTTAAGATACTCTTTTAATTATAATTTTTTTCAACACCAATTTATATTAGATTTAATTTTTATATTAATAAATATATATTTGTTTAATATTTATTATGTATTTATTATATGATTATTTATAGTAGTAAACAAAGTATTAATAACTAAAGACAACTAATAAATCATAGTGTGGTATAATAGCTCAATTGGTAGAGCGCTAAGCTCATAACTTAGTGGTTTTAAGTTCGAATCTTAATTTTACCTTTGTAAAGATTAGCATCGCTGTTAACTTTTTTTAAAAGGTTAACACGGAGACCAAGTTTAGTAGAACACGGAGTAGTAACACGGAGACCAAGTTTAGTAGAACACGGAGTAGTAACACGGAGACCAAGTTTAGTAGAACA
>Ga0192647_100336_pt1 | contig 32612 bp, 29 predicted proteins | sample LauGreFa1BDMLBSN_2_FD_133046 | JGI IMG/M metagenome (GOLD analysis project Ga0192647, IMG submission 133046) | Freshwater lake microbial communities from Lake Michigan, USA - Fa13.BD.MLB.SN - reassembly | ecosystem: Environmental > Aquatic > Freshwater > Lake | place: Lake Michigan, USA... | reverse complement strand
ATGCCAGCCACGGGTGCGACTTTTTGCCACAGTGCTTCGGTGATGAACGGAATGATCGGGTGTGCCATTCGCAAGATGGCCTCTAAGGTGCGGATCAAGGTGCGCCGTGTGGCGCGCTGTTGGGACTCATCGCCTTGTTGGATTTGAACTTTGGCGATCTCCAAATACCAATCGCAGTATTCGTTCCAAACGAATTCATAAATGGCGGTGGCGACATGGTCCAAGCGGTAGTCGGCAAAGCCTTTGGCGACTTGGTCTTCGGTCAGCTGCAGCAGCGAGCTGATCCAACGGTCAGCTTGACTGAACTTCATGTATTGGTAGAACGGGCCTGCAGGAATGTGTTCACCGTTGTCGCCCAAACGCGGTGGTGAACATTCGGCCTTGGTGTGTTCTTTCAAACCACAGTCTTGGCCTTCGCAATTCATCAACACAAAACGAGATGCATTCCACAGCTTGTTGCAAAAATTTCGATAGCCTTCACACCGTTTACTGTCGAAGTTGATGCTGCGGCCCAAGGAAGCCAACGCAGCGAATGTGAAACGCAAGGCGTCTGCACCATACGCAGGAATGCCATCGGGAAATTCTTTTTGGGTGTTCTTGCGTACTTGCGGCGCGGTTTCGGGTTTGCGCAAACCTTGGCTGCGTTTTTCCAGCAAGGGCGCCAGGGCGATGCCGTCGATCAAATCGACAGGGTCCAGCACATTGCCTTCGGACTTGCTCATTTTTTTGCCTTGCGCGTCGCGCACCAGGCCGTGAATGTAGACATGCTTGAATGGCACGCGACCAGTGAAGTGCGTGGTCATCATGATCATGCGCGCCACCCAGAAAAAGATGATGTCGTAGCCAGTGACCAGCACGCTGCTGGGCAGGTACAGATCGCGGTCGCTCAATGAGGTGGCAGCGGTGGGTGTGATGGACTTGGCCGCAGTGACTTCGGGCGCGAAGCGCACGGGAGCCAGGCCGAGTCCGTCGCGACCGCCTGCTGCATCAGTGCTGACACCCAAAGTGCTGAAAGGAACCAACGCAGATGAATACCAAGTGTCGAGCACATCCGGGTCACGGGTCAGGTTTTTGCCGGGTGCTTGGGCTTGTGCATCGGCCTCATTTCGCGCCACATACACCTTGCCGTTTTCGTCGTACCACGCTGGAATTTGGTGTCCCCACCAGAGTTGGCGTGAAATGCACCAATCGGTGATGTTGTTCATCCATTGGTTGTAAGTGTTGACCCAGTTCTCTGGCACGAACTTCACTTCACCCGATTGCACCGCGTCGATGGCTTTTTGCGCGATGCTTTGACCCGTGGGGTCTTGCTCGCTGACTTTGTTCATCGCGACAAACCACTGGTCGGTCAACATGGGTTCGATGATCTGACCGGTTCGGGTGCAGCGCGGCACCATGAGTTTGTGGGGTTTGATCTCGATCAGCAGGCCCAGCGTTTCGAGGTCAGCCACGATCTGTTTGCGTGCGGCAAAGCGGTCAAGCCCACGGTACTTGGGTGGCGCTTCGTCGTTGACGGTCACATCCAAATTCAACATGCTGATCATCGGTAAGTGGTGACGCTGTCCCACCGCATAGTCATTGACATCATGTGCAGGTGTGACTTTCACCACGCCCGTGCCAAAAGCCTTGTCGACATGGTCGTCTGCAATCACCGGAATGACGCGGTCGCACAAGGGCAGCTGCACCTGCTGGCCAATCAAATGCCGATAACGTTCATCCTCTGGATTGACCATGACAGCCACATCACCCAACATGGTTTCAGGGCGGGTGGTCGCCACGACCAAACCTTGGGCAGTCAGTCCGTCCACCAACTGAGGACCATTAACAAACGGGTAGCAAACATGCCAAAGGTGACCGTTTTCTTCCTCGCTTTCCACTTCCAGATCAGAGACCGCGCTCATCAGCACCGGGTCCCAACTGACCAGACGCTTGCCTCTGTAAATCAAGCCTTGTTGGTACAACGTGACGAACGTGTCGGTGACCACCGGTGACAACTTGTCATCCATGGTGAAGTATTCGCGCGACCAATCCACGCTGTCGCCCATGCGGCGCATTTGTTGGGTGATGGTGTTGCCCGATTGCTCTTTCCATTCCCACACTTTGGCAATGAAGTTTTTTCGTGCCTCAGCGGGGGTGGGTCCCATGTCATGCCGGCTGAGTCCTTGTCCTTGCAGTTGGCGCTCCACCACGATTTGCGTGGCAATGCCAGCGTGGTCTGTGCCGGGAACCCACAACGTGTTGAAACCACGCATGCGGTGGTAACGCGTCAAGCTGTCCATGATGGTTTGGTTGAACGCATGGCCCATGTGCAAGGTGCCGGTCACATTCGGTGGTGGCAATTGAATGGCAAACGCGGCTTGGTCTGCTGCAGGTTGACCGGTGCCGCGATAACCTGCCACGCCATAGCCGCGTTTTTCCCATTCAGGGCCCCAATGCGCTTCTAAAGCGGCGGGTTCAAAAGATTTGGACAGGCTGTCGAGGCCGGGTTGCGAAAGGGTGCTGGTCATGCGGTGAACCGAAAAAGTGAAACAAAAACCCGGCTGATTTTAAAGACCGGCTGCTATTTGCCGTAACGCGTTGGCGAAGACGTGTGCGGGTTGCCCGCCCGATATCAGGTGCTTGTCATTGATGATGACCGCCGGCACCGAGTGTATGCCTGCGCTGGTGTAGAAATGTTCTTTGGCGCGCACCTCTTGGGCATACCTGTCGCTTTGCAGCACGTTGCGCGCTTGGGCCACATCCAGCCCTTCGCTTTGCACAATGGCCAGCAGCACTTCATGTGAATCAATTTTTTCGCCCCGACCTTGGTAGGCGTTGAGCAAGGCTTTTTTCAATCGGTGTTGGGCTTCATGGCCCACGCTGGTTTCAGCCCAATGCAGCAAGCGGTGCGCATCGAAGGTGTTGTAGATGCGACCACGACCGACCGGGTGAAAAGCAAACCCCACCTCGGCACCACGCGCTTTGATGTTTTGGTACATCTGCGATTGTTGTTCGGCGGTGGACCCGTATTTTTTGCCCAAATGCTCGACCAAATCTTCACCTTCGGGTGACATCTGTGGGTTGAGTTCAAACGGTTGGAAATGGATGTCGGCTTGGATCTCGTCTTTCACTTCGGCAAGCGCTTGTTCAAGGGCGCCCAGACCGACCGCGCACCAAGGGCACGCCACATCAGAGACAAAATCAATTTTCAAATGGGTGGTCATGGAACGCGTCCTGTGTTGAGAATGAAGGTCAATGCAAAGCCAGCGACATGGCCAAGGCATTGACCAATTGGGCGTTGAGTGATTTGCCTTTGGCTGCCACATAGGCGTCTGGTCGCAGCAGCACCCAAGTGGATTTGTCGGCATGGCAAGCGTGTCGCAAGGCCTTGTACGGGTCCATCACACACTCGGCCACTTGGGGCGATTTTTTATGCATCACTTGAACCGTTCTCACGCAGGCCACGGCATTCAAGGATTGCAATTTGGCGATGTCTTTGCGACCGAGTTCGCCAAACACCAACAGCAGCAGGTGGCCGTTTGCCCAAGCCATCAGGTCAGCCAAACTGCCCAGGGTCTGATCGGTGAATTGCAAGGCGGTGTTTGGCACCATGAAGCCACCGCTGTCATCGCACACATCCGACAGGTCATAGCGGTTGGCTTCAGCCATGCGCCCCGTGTTGATCAACGGCCGCGCAAAAGCATGCTGCTTGGCCAGTCCGATGGTGGCGTCACGAAACAACCGTTGCGCGCCTGGTGGCGCACGCAAATACTTGGCGGTGCGGTTGGTCACTTGCACGTTGCGTTGCGCGGCTTGCAATCGCTCTTGGTTGTAACTGCCGAGCAACGCAGGCGGTGCATGACCACGCGACACCGCAGCGAGTTTCCATGCCAAGTTGTCGGCATCGGCAATGCCTGTGTTGCCCCCGCGCGCGCCAAACGGGCTGACCACTTTGGCGGTGTCACCAATGAAAAACACGCGGCCATGGCGGAGTTGGTGCAGGCATTGCGATTTGTACGCGTAAGGGCCGACCCACACCAATTCGCAATCGACGTTGGGGCCAAATTGTTTGCGCAGACGTTCGCGCACGACATCTTCGCGACTGACGTAAGCCGGGTCTGCATCCGGTGCCATTTGGTAGTCGATGCGCCAAACATCATCTGCCATCAGGTGTTGCCAAACCGCGCGGTTGTCGTTGAACGGGGCTTCAATCCAGGTGTGCCGTTCTGCAGGCGGTGTGTGTTTGAAGCGCACATCGGCAATGCACCAACGGTCGTCGCCTCGCTTGCTGTCCATGGTCGCACCCACCCACGCATGAAACGGGGTGTGTGAACCACTGGCGTCAATCACATGTTGAGCCTGTAAGCGATAACTGCCAGCAGGGGTCTGCACCTGCAATGTCACGGCCGCGTCGTTTTGTGAAAAAGCGGTCACGCGGTTGTTCCAGCGCAAATCAATCAGCGGTTGGAGTTGGTTGAGTGCTTGGATGCGCTCGACCAAAAACATTTCGACGTAAAACTGCTGGATATTGATGAACGGTGGTTGCACGCTGTGTGAAAACTGTTGTCGCTCGCGCAAGTCAAACGAAAACACTTCGTCGTCTCCCGCAAACGTGCGGCCTGTTTGCCATGCCACGCCTTTGGCAGCGATTCGGTCGTAAATGCCCAAGCGCGCAAAAATCTCCAAAGACTGTTGCGTGTAGCAAATGCCTCGGGACGATGCGCCTTTGACGCCGACGGTGTTGTCTTCGTCCAGCAGGACCGCGGCCACACCCAGTTGTGCCAAGCGGCAAGCCAGTGTCAAACCACTGAGCCCTGCGCCGACGATGACAACAGGGTAAGTCGGTGTGGGTCCCCCTTGGAGCTCAGGCGGTTCGACAAACGGATACGTCGGCAACTGATATGCCGGGTATGCCGCATCGGATTTGCGCTTAGCCACGGTGCTGATGGCGTTCGCGTTTGAGTGCGGTCCACGCGTCGAGTTGGTCGCGCACATTTTGGCTTTCGCGGTGCATTTGTTCGGCAGTGGCGACTTGCGCACTCAATTCCAAGCGAATGCCATTGGGATCGAAAAAGTAAATGCTTTTGAAAATTCGGTGATCGGTGATGCCCAACACTTCGATGCCATGTGCTTCAAGCCGTTGCTTGCTGTCTTCCAGTGCTTGAATGCTTTCAACACTGAAAGCGATGTGGTTCACCCAAGCCGGTGTGTTCGGTGAGGGCAGGGCGGCGGTGTCGTCTCCTAAATCGAAAAAAGCAATGAACGAGCCGTCTTGCAATCGAAAAAAGAAATGGGTGTAAGGACAGTATTCGCCGGTGCTGGGCACATGGTCGTTTTGTATCAGGTGATAGAGCGGCAAACCCAAAATGTCTTCGTAAAAATGCCGTGTCTCTTCCGCATCCCGCGCGCGGTAGGCGCAATGGTGCAGTTGCAAAACTTTGGCGGGTGGCGGCAATGACGAGGTATCTGGCATGGCGGTTTGAAGGGTGACCAACCCAGTTTACTGGAGCCATCCACCCGCGATGCCAGCCACATGTGTTCGCCTGTGTTGACACTGGGCAGTCCAATCGCCTGACTGGCCATGAATAAGCACCCAAATGAATTACTTTTGATTGATTAAATAATTACAAGCAAAATCAATGATCGATAGCCAGACTCAATACCTTGCATTGAAACAACTCATTGGACTTGCCTGCTTCAGGCGCATACCCTCTCGCTTGTCTTTGGCGATCATTGCCAGAGCAAGTTCAACAACCATAGGAGATTTCTCATGTCAGCTCTCAAAGGCTCTAAGACGGAAGAAAACCTGAAAGCCGCCTTCGCAGGCGAGTCTCAGGCCAACCGCCGTTACCTGTATTTCGCAAACAAAGCCGACGTGGAAGGCCAAAACGATGTGGCTGCTTTGTTCCGCTCCACCGCTGAAGGCGAAACCGGCCATGCCCACGGCCACCTCGAATGGCTCGAGCAGTGCGGCGACCCCGCCACCGGTTTGCCGATTGGCGCCACCCGTGACAACCTGAAAGCCGCTGTGGCTGGCGAAACCCACGAGTACACCGACATGTACCCTGGCATGGCCAAAACCGCGCGCGAAGAAGGCCACGATGAAATCGCTGACTGGTTCGAAACCTTGGCCAAGGCTGAGCGTTCACACGCCAACCGTTATGCCAAGGCGTTGGCTGAACTGGTCGATTGATTTTGATCAGGCGTTAAGCGCAAGGCGTTGCCTTTCACCGGGCAGCGCCTTTCTCTGAATGCCGGACGTCGACAGGTCATACCGGCGGCGACTTGATCGCCAACCCTCACATGAAACAAAGGAACATCCCATGGCTCGCGAAGGCAGTCTAGAAGCACCTACACGCCATCCGTTGGATTGGCTCAACCCTGACTTCTACAACGAAGAAGCCTGCTTCACTGAAATGGAGCGCATCTTTGACATTTGCCACGGCTGCCGTCGGTGCGTGAGTTTGTGCGGTTCATTTCCCACCCTGTTTGATTTGGTGGACGAGGGTGCGACAGGCGAGCTCGACGGGGTAGACAAGAAAGACTATTGGAAAGTGGTCGATCAGTGTTATTTGTGCGACCTTTGCTACTTGACCAAATGCCCGTATGTGCCGCCGCACGAATGGAATTTGGATTTCCCGCACACCATGTTGCGTGCCAAGGCCATCAAATTTCAAAAGGGCGAAGTCACCGCTGGCGAAAAATTCTTGGCGTCCACTGATACGCACGGTCAATTCGCAGGCATTCCGATCGTGGTGCAAGCGGTCAATGCCATCAACAAAACCGGTTTGGCTCGCTCTGTCATGGAGTCCACCTTGGGTGTTGACAAGGCGGCTTGGTTGCCTGAATTGGCCACCAAAAAATTCCGTTCATCCGCCCCCAAGGCCAAATCGAACAAAGTGGTGGACGGTGAAAAAACACCGGGCAAAGTCGTGATTTATTCGACCTGCTATGTCAATTACAACGAGCCAGGCATTGGCATGGATTTGCTCAAGGTCCTTGACCACAACGACATCCCTTATGAATTGGTGTCCAAAGAAAAATGCTGCGGCATGCCCAAATTGGAATTGGGCGACTTGCAATCGGTGGATGCCAACAAGCAAATCAACATGCCCGTGTTGGCCAAATATGCGCGAGAGGGTTATGCCATTTTGAGTGCAGTGCCGTCTTGTACGTTGATGTTCAAACAAGAGCTGCCACTCATGTACCCAGAAGACCCTGAAACACAGTTGGTCAAAGAACACATGTGGGACCCGTTCGAGTACCTGATGGCGCGCAAACGCGATGGTCTGCTGAAAACCGAATTCCCCGAGTCGTTGGGTAACGTCAGTTACCAAATACCTTGCCACGGACGGGTGCAAAACATTGGCAAGAAGACCGAAGAAATGCTCAAGATGATTCCCGACACCACCATCAACACCATCGAGCGTTGTTCGGGTCATGCGGGAACCTACGGCGTGAAAAAAGCCACACACGCTTACGCCATGAAAATTGGCAAGCCGGTGGTCAAAGCCATGGCCACCATGAAAGACGGCAGCAAACCGGATTACATCAGTTCAGATTGCCCGCTGGGTGGACACCACATTGCCCAGGGTTTTGAAGCCAGCGGACAAGCCGTGCCTGAATTGCAGCACCCGATCAGTCTGGTGGCCAAGGCCTATGGCTTGACTTGATTGCTCTGTTTTGTAAAGAGAGAAACGCACATGCAAATCACTGGAAACATCACCGCCGACAGTCTCATGACTTTAGAGGCCTATAGCAAATTCCGCAAAAACCACAAAGCCGAAGTGTTGACACACCGCAAATTGCGTTCGGTGCATTTGGGCGAGCACATCACTTTGCAATTTGAAAGTGAAACCACGATCCGCTACCAAATCCAAGAAATGCTACGCATTGAAAAAATATTTGAAGAAGAAGGCATTCAACAAGAGATTGATGCGTATGCACCGCTCATGCCGGATGGCAGCAATTGGAAAGCCACCATGCTGATCGAATACCCAGATGTGAATGAACGCAAGCGTGAACTCGCGCGGCTCATTGGCGTGGAAGACCGCATGTTCATCGAGGTTGAAGGCCATGAGCGTGTTTACGCCATCGCAGATGAAGACCTCGACCGAGAAAACGATGAAAAAACGTCTGCGGTGCATTTTGTGCGGTTTGAGTTTTCTCCCGCCACCAAGGCCGCCATCAAAGCCGGCGCTGCTGTGAAACTCGGCTGCGACCACACCCATTACCCAGCGCACACCGCCATTTCTGCCGAAGCGCTGGCGTCGCTCGCAGGTGATTTGAAATAACCGCTGGCAGCCAAGACAGGCACTGACCGAGGCAAAGCCTCATCGGACAGTTTGCGGTTGACACAAGGTCAGCGTGAGCCAAATGCAAGCGAGGCTGACTGCCCCGATAATCCCGCCATGCTTTTTCTTCTGTCCCCCGCCAAATCACTCGACTACGCCTCGGCTTTGCCGGCCGTCACGGCGACCGCACCGCTGTTCGTGCCGCAGTCGTCCGAGTTGATAGGCACGCTGAAGAAAAAATCTGCGCGTCAAATTGCAGAGTTGATGGATTTGAGTGATGCATTGGCCACACTCAATGTGCAGCGTTACAAGGCGTGGTCACCTGTGTTCAATGAACAAAATGCGCGTCCTGCACTGTTGGCCTTCAATGGCGATGTTTACGAAGGTTTGGATGCCAAAAGCCTCACGCCAAAGCAACTGCAATGGGCGCAACAACATGTCGCCATCCTCAGTGGTTTGTATGGCGTGTTGCGTCCATTGGACCTGATGCAAGCCTACCGCCTTGAAATGGGCACGGCCCTCAAGCATGGCAAGCACCCCAACCTTTACCAATTTTGGGGTGCCCAAATCGCCGAGTACCTCAACCAACATCTCGCCCCACACAAAGACCCGGTCATCGTCAACCTGGCGTCACAAGAATATGCCAAAGCCGTTGACCGGCGGGTGTTGAAGGCGCGTGTCATCGAGTGCGTTTTTCAAGATCACAAAAACGGTCAATACAAGATCATCAGTTTTTTTGCGAAACGCGCGCGTGGTTTGATGGCCAGATTTGCCATCCAGCATCAGGTCAAAACCCCGAAAGCATTGGAAGCTTTTGATGCAGAAGGGTATGCGTTTGCGCCTGACGTTTCGCACGCGGACACACTGGTGTTTCGCCGTCACACCACCGATTGAACAGCCACATGCAAATCTACGTCAACAACCTGCGCTTGCAAGTCGAAGACACCGGTGAGCGAGATCGCCCTGCGGTGTTGTTGATTGCTGGCATGTCCATGCAACTGATTGTGTGGCCTGACGCCATGCTCAAGGCGTTGCATGACGCAGGTTTTCGGGTGGTGAGGTTTGACAACCGGGACAACGGTTTGTCTGAATCGTTGGACGCGTTGGGAACGCCCAATTTGGGGTGGTTCATGTTGCAACAAAAATTGGGCTGGCAACCCCAACCGCCTTACACCATCGAAGACATGATGCGAGATGCATTGGGTGTGATGGACCATTTGCAATTGCAACAAGCGCATGTGGTGGGTGTCAGCATGGGTGGCATGATTGGGCAACGCTTGGCCGCTGCTGCGCCACACAGGCTTTGGAGTTTGACCAGCATCATGAGCACCAGTGGCGCCAAAGGGTTGCCTGGCCCCACCCCTGCCATGCGTCGGGTGTTGATGACGCCGCCCGCCCCTGCTGGCAGTGCTGCAGCACGCGCACAAGCCATGCGATTTGTGAATGCCTTGGCCGGTCCCGGCTTCGTTCATCCGGTCGGTTCACAAGCGCAATTGGTGGAAGACTCGTTACAACGCAGCCATCGACCCGCAGGCAGTTACCGACAAATGCTGGCCGCCATGGCGGATCGCGATCGCTGGCGTTTGCTGTCGCGCATCACGGCACCCACATTGGTGATTCACGGCACGGCTGACCCGTTGATTCCTTTTGCTTGCGCCCAAGACACTGCGGCACGCATACCCGGTGCCAAGCTCTTTGGCATTGAGGGCATGGGCCATGATTTCCCACCAGGTGCAGTCACCCAGTTGAATGCGCGATTGCTGCCTTTTTTGCAAGCCCACACCCCTTTATGAATTCACCTGACCAATCCTTGCTGGGCAAAACGGTGGGCTACGCCGATCAATACGACACCAGTTTGCTTTACCCTTTGCCGCGCGCCACACAGCGTGCAGACATTGGCGTCCACGGTCAACCCGTGTTTTTGGGCGCCGATGTGTGGACCGCGTACGAACTGGGTTGGCTCAATCTGCGAGGCAAGCCTCAAGTGGCGATGGGGCGGTTCATCGTTCCATGTGAAAGCACGCACTTGGTCGAAAGCAAATCGCTCAAGCTCTACCTCAACAGTTTGAACAACACGCGTTTTGCTTCAGCAGACGAAGTGAAGCAAACCTTGCAAAACGATCTCAGCGCCGCGGTCTGGCAGGGTGGTGTGGTGCAGTCATCAGTTGGGGTGCAGTTGCTGCTGCCTGAACAATTTGGCCTTGAAAAAATCCAAGACATGCAAGGCGTGAACCTGGACCGGCTGGACCTGGACTGCACCCACTACCAGCCCGCCCCCGAATTGCTGAGTGCGGCATCAACTGAACAACCGGTGACCGAAACCTTGATCAGCCATTTGCTCAAAAGCAATTGTTTGGTGACCGGTCAACCCGACTGGGGCAGCGTCAGCATCAGCTACAGCGGGCCGCAAATAGAACAAGCGGGCTTATTGCAATACATCGTCAGCTTTCGCAACCACCATGAATTCCATGAACATTGCGTAGAACGCATTTACATGGACATCATGCGCCGGTGTCAACCCACCAAATTGTGTGTGCAGGCGCGTTACACGCGCCGTGGCGGGGTGGACATCAACCCGTGGCGAAGCAGCCATCCACAGGCCATGCCGCCGCAAATTCGCAACGCCAGACAATAAGCCCCAAGCCGCTAGTCTTTGAAACTTTTGAGGGTTGCCAAGTCGGGAAACACCGCCGCTTTTTTGGCTTGAAACGCAGCGATGGCTTGCTGGACATGGGCGTTGCTCCAAATGCCGCTTTGCAACCAACCCATTTGTTTCAACGCATCGTCCACGCTGTGGTCGCGCGCGTAATGCAATGCCTGTTTGGTGCCCCACAACGCCACGGGCGGCTTGGCCGCCATTTCTTGCGCGGCTTTCATGGCAGCGGCCAATGCAGAAGCTGCGTCAGGCAACACCTCGTTGACCAACCCGTATTGCAGTGCTTTGTCAGCGCCCATGCGCCGTCCGGTGTAAGCGAGTTCTTTGACCAACGCCATGGGCATGAGTTTGGGTAACCGCTGCAAGGTGCCGACATCGGCCACCATGCCAATGTTGATTTCTTGGATACAGAAAAATGCATCGGCACTGGCGTAGCGCATGCATGCCGCGGTCACCATGTCCACCGCACCACCAATGCAACCGCCTTGAATCGCCACCAGCACAGGGATGCGCAATGTCTCTAAGCGCGTGAAGGTGGCTTGCAATCCGCTGAGCATGTCGAAAATGGCTGCGCGCCCTTCAGCGGTTTGGTCATCCATGCTGACCGAGCCGCCGAAGGCATCCAGTGACATGCCAGCGCTGAAATGTTTGCCTGTGCTGCTGATCACCAATACACGCGCTTCTTGGCCTTGGTGAAGATGGTGCAAGGCATCATCGAGTTCGCGCCAAAACTGCATGTCCAAGGTGTTCATGCGATCGGGACGGTTCATCACCATGTGGGCGATGTGTTGGTCAATGGTCAGCTCAAAACAGGTCGGCTTGTTCATGCGTTGTATCTTTCAGGGGCGGGGGTTCTTGCAAAACATGAGCAGAGGATAAGCCCTTTTCAGCAGCGGCGGGCATCAACGACACATCACTGGCTTTGACCAGCGAGCCCACACGCACTCCCAATAAACGGATGCGTCTTGTGAATTCAACCCGTTTCAAACACAGTCCTGCTGCTTGTCGGATGGTGGAAGCATCTGCGGTGTAAACCGAGAGGGTGCTGTCGCGGGTCACGCTTTGGAAATTGTCAAAACGCAATTTGATGCCAATGGTTTTGCCCACATAGCCTTTGCGCTGCAAATCCGCAGCGACCTGCTGACACAGACGGGTGAAGATGTCACCCAAGGCCGCGCGGTCATGCCGCACATGCAGGTCTTTTTCAAAGGTGGTTTCGCGGCTCATGGACACCGGTTCGGATTCGGTCACCACTGGGCGTTCATCCAAACCGTGTGCGGCATCGTGCAACCACGCGCCATAGGACTTGCCAAAATGTTCCATCAGCCATGCACGCTCTTGTTGGGCCAGTTCACCAATCCGGTGGATGCCGTGCGCTTGCAATTTGGCGTCTGCTTTGGGGCCTATGCCGTTGATTTTTCTGCATGCTAATGGCCAGATCTTGTCGGCGAGATCTTCCATGAACAAGATGGAAATGCCATTGGGTTTGTTCAATTCACTGGCCATCTTCGCCAGCAATTTATTGGGTGCCACACCGATGGAACAGGTCAGCCCCGTGGCGTCGGTGATGCATTTTTGAATCAAGCGGGCGAGCACGCGACCGCCTTCGCGTTGACCGCCGGGCACCTCGGTGAAGTCGATGTAAATCTCGTCCACGCCCCGGTCTTCAACCACAGGTGCAATGTCTCTCACAATGCTTTTGAATAACCGTGAATAATGGCGGTATTGCTCGAAATCAACGGGCAACAAAATGGCATCTGGACACAATTGCGCGGCCTTCATCACGCCCATGGCCGACCCCACGCCAAAGGCGCGCGCGGCATACGTGGCTGTGGTGATGACTCCGCGACCGCTATAGCCCTTTAAGCGCGGAAACATGTCGACAGGAATCTCTGCCAGGTGGTCGTTGTTCCAATCGCGCTCGGGTTGCTGCTGGCGCATGCGCCCCAGCAAATCATCTTCACGTCGTCGGCCGCCGCCGATCACCACCGGCAATCCTTTGAGCTGCGGATATCGCAACAATTCGACAGACGCGTAAAACGCATCCATGTCCAAGTGCGCAATGCGGCGCGTCAATGCAGTTGACAGCACGCTGCAAACGCATCATGCGGTGGGATAAGTCCCTGGCAACAACACGCTGTGGTCAATGTTGTTGATGTCGGTGTGTCCACACAAAGCCATGCTGATATCGAGTTCTTTGTGGATGATTTGCAAGGCTTTGGTCACGCCAGCCTCACCCATCGCGCCCAGGCCATACAACATGGCGCGACCAATGTAAGTGCCTTGTGCGCCAAGTGCACGTGCTTTCAATACGTCTTGCCCGCTGCGAACACCACCGTCCATGTGCACTTCAATCTGTTTGCCGACCGCTTGGACCACACCCGGCAATGCGTTGATGCTGGACTCGGCGCCGTCGAGTTGGCGTCCGCCGTGGTTAGACACAATCAATGCATCCGCGCCGCTTTGCACCGCGAGTCGCGCGTCTTCGGCGTCTTGAATGCCCTTCAAAATGAGTTTGCCACCCCAGCGTTTTTTGACCCATTCCACGTCATTCCAATTGAGCGTGGGATCGAATTGGCCGTTGGTCCATTCACCCAAGGAGCTCATGTCATCAATGCCTTTGACATGGCCAAAAATGTTGCCAAATTGGCGTCGGGGGGTGCCCAGCATGTTCAGGCACCAACGCGGTTTGGTGGCCAAGTCGAGCAGGTTGATCAACGTGGGTTTGGGCGGTGCGGACAAGCCGTTTTTCAAATCGCGATGGCGTTGACCCAAAATTTGCAAATCCAATGTCAGCACCAATGCCGAACATTGCGCTGCTTTGGCGCGGTCGATCAAGCGTTCGATGAAAGAGCGATCCCGCATCACGTACAACTGAAACCAAAAGCCGGGGCCGACATGCTGTGCCACGTCTTCGATCGAGCAAATGCTCATGGTTGACAAGGTGAATGGGATGCCAAATTTTTTGGCCGCGCGCGCAGCGAGGATTTCGCCATCGGCGTGTTGCATGCCCGTCATGCCGGTCGGCGCAATCGCCACAGGCATGTTGACCTGTTGACCGATCATGGTGCTGGCGGTGCTGCGGCCTTCCATGTTGATGGCCACCCGTTGGCGCAATTTGATTTTTTGGAAATCGTCTTCGTTGGCCCGGTATGTACTTTGGGTGTAACTGCCTGAATCTGCGTACTCGAAAAACATTTTCGGCACACGCTTTTTGGCCAATTGCTTCAGGTCATCGATATGGGTGATCACGGTCATCAAAAACTCTCCTGTTCAGTGCCCCGATGTTAGCGCCTGTGGTGTGCACCATGCCGTTGCAGTGCAGGGCTGACCAAGCGGGGCTGGAGAGTGGTTCAAGTCGCAGCGAGTGGCTCAAGCCCAGACCACAGATTGGCTGTCCACATACCATTTTTCGACTTCGTGCTGCACCACAAATTCAATGCGGCTTCGTTTGATTTTCATGGTTGGTGTCAGGCAACCGTTTTCAATGGACCAAGCTTCTTTGGCAACCACCAGCATTTTCAATTGCTCGTAGTCGGCAATTTGCTGGTTGACTTGCGCCAACAGTTTGGAAAGTTCCGACTCAACCTGTTGTCGCACCTCGTTCTTGTGCATTTGCGGGCGCAGGTGTTCAGCCAACACCACCATGGCATAGGCTTTGTCAAACCCACTGCCTGACACCATGGACAACTCGATCATGGGGTGTGCATTCAAACGGTTTTCGATTGGCGCGGGTGCGACATACTTGCCCTTGCTGGTTTTGAATTGCTCTTTCAGGCGACCGATGATTTTCAATTGGCCATCTGGCAAGCGTGAACCCAAGTCACCGGTTTTGAAAAAGCCGTCGCTGGTGAAGCTTTGGGCGTCCAAGTCTGGGCGCTTGTAATAACCGACCATTTGCCCGGGCGACTTGATCAGCACTTCGCCTTCAGGACTGATGCGCACATGCACCCCGGGGTAGGGCGGCCCCACGGTGCCTGGGTCGTTTTTGTCTTTGGTTTGGCTGTGCGAATAAGCGAAATCTTCGGTCATCGCATAGCCTTCCACCAAATTCAGCCCCAAGCGTCTGTACCAACGGATCAAATCGGGCGGCAAGGGCGCGCTGCCACTGCCTGCCAATTCGACTTGGTCCAACCCCAACCCTGCCAGCACTTTTTTTCTGACGATACCGCTGAGGATGGGAATGCTCAGCAAGGTGTTTAATTTCTGAGCGGGCATTTTGGCGAACACACCTTGCTGAAACTTCAACCACAAGCGCGGCACCGAAATAAAGATGGTCGGTTTGGCGCGTTGCAGGTCTTGGATGAAGGTGTCCAAAGATTCGGCGAAAAACACATGCAACCGCCCGTGTATGAAAGCGGCAGATTCCACAAACGCGCGTTCGAACACATGCGCCAAAGGCAAATAAGACAACATGCGGTGCTGGCGGTTGCTGCCAAGGTTGTCGTCCATTTGCTGGATGATGCCGTTGGCAGCCGCAGTGATGTGTCCAAAACAATGCATGGCGCCTTTGGGTTGACCGGTCGAACCCGAGGTGTAGATGATCATTGCCAGATCATTCGCCTCTCGCGATGGGTTCCCCGACAAGCCATCGGTGTGGGCGACGATGTCATCCCATTTGTCAAAGGTATTGGCTGGCGCCAGCGGAAACGCGATGCACGGAAGATGCGCGGGCACACCCGGCGATTGTTTGTGCCATTCATCGAGCTTGCCCACGAACAGCAAGCTGGCTTCAGAATGCTCCAACACAAATTTCACGGTGTCGGCTTGCTCGGTCGGGAAGATGGCGACCGTGGTGTAACCCGCCATCCATACCGCCAACTCGGCCATGAAAAAATGCGCGCAGTTTTTTGACAAGATGGCGACTTTGGCCGCGCGAGGCAAGCCACGCGCTTGCAAATGCGCAGCCATGCGCCGGGCCTGGTCCATGGTTTGCGCCCAGGTGTAGTGAATGACTTGTCCGTTACCCACAGGCTGGGTCATGAACACTTCATCGGCATAGGCTTTTTCATGCGAATAAATTTTTTCAAGTATCAGCAAGTCGGGGGTATGCATACAGTTGTCTTTCTGCAAAAGTGAGAGGCGTTAAGGTGTGACAGCCTGTTTTTTGGTTGCATCATACGCATACAAAAGGCTTGGTTGAACCCTTTTTTCATGCGGGAAAACAGCAAGAAGCAAAGTGTTTATCATTGGTTGAATGATGAAATTTCAAACAACGTTCCAAAGTGTGAAATTGCTTACCCACCATGCGGTGACCGCTGCCTGTTTTCTGTACGCCGCCCAGGCTTTGGCGGGCACTTACCCTTTGGGTGAAATGACCTGTGCCGAGATCGGTCAATTTGCTTCCAAGGCCATGCAGTGGCGTGAGACGGGTGTTCCACCCAAAGAAGCCGTGCAACGTCTGGACCAGTTGCGTCAAGGCGAATCTGTCGAGAAAAAAAACCTGATGATGGTTTTGTCTTTGGTATACGGTGGTTATGGGGACAGTTGGACGGTCAAAAGCGCGGGCGACGCCATGCGCATTGACTGTGAAACAGGTCGCTAGGCCATGTGAAATGTTTTCTTTTCTCTAGAGGTATTTATGAAACGTATTGTCTTGGTTGCATTGTTCGCTTTGTCAACCGCCGCCCAAGCTGAATGGACGCTGGTATTGAAAAAGCCCGAGTTTGGCGAGAACTATTACTTGAATTTGAAGTCGCTCAAAGAGGTGGACGGTGTCATGCAAATCACCACCTTGCAGGATTTTCCTGACAGTAAAAAAGAAGCCTGCCAAGGTGAATCTTGTGCATACCTCAGCAGTTCACGAATTTCTGTGCGCCATATCGAATGCACTGCCGGACGCCAACGACAAATACAGTTCACCGACTACTTCGGACAAATGGGCAGCGGTGAAGTCACGCAGGCAGCGTCTGGCGGGTCCGACAAACGCTATTTCCATTGGTATTACCCAGCCCCGGGCTCGTTCTTTGAAGTGCTGATCAAGCAAGTCTGCAAATCTTGATGGGCTGGCGCGGGTCTTGAATATCAAGGGCCCGCGACCAGTTTGTACACCTTGCCAGTTTGTCCAAACGGACCCATGCCCTCATGGGTCAGGACGTAAATTTCACCGCTGTGGTCTTGCGCCAAACTGATGATGCGGCTTTCAATTTGCAGCATTTTCTCTAAAGGCCACTGGCTTTTCGATGGAGCCGATGGCGTGGCCATGAACAATTGCCCCGAGGCTTTTTTGAATGAGGCGCTCCAGTCTGCCACCACCAATTTGCCTTGCAGGGCTGGAATGGCCTTGCCCCGGTACATGCGTGCCCCGGTGATGGCCGTGCCCATGCCTTTGACACCCAATGTTGACTCTGGGTGGTTGGTTTGCATGTTGGCGTATTCCACCACGGGCATTTCAAGCGGCTCGCCTTCGCTGCCTGTTTGACTGCATTGTTTGGGTGGTTGGCGCGGCTTCAATCGGTCGACACAATGGGATGCTTCGATGCGTGGCCAGCCAAAATTGCCGGGACCTTTGACGCGGTAGGCGGCTTCCCACAAGGTTTCGGCGATGGCGGTCACGTACAAATCGCCGCTGCCGTTGCTGTCGAATGCAATTCGGTAGGGGTTGCGAAACCCCCATGCCCAAATTTCAGGACGGCCTTGGGATGCGCTCAACGGGTTGCCTTTGGGAATCGCGTAGCCCGGAAAACCATGGTCGATGTCGATGCGCAAAATCTTGCCATACAAGCTGTGTCGGTCTTGCGCCATGTCGTCCCACAGCAAGCCTTCGGCGGGCACGTTGAACGCTTCCCAAATCACTTTCTTGCCAATGCCGTGTGACGCACCGCTGTCACCCATGCCGATGTAGAGCATGCCATCCGGCCCAAACGCCAACGCACCGCCATTGTGTTTGCGGCTGGGCCAGTCGAGCGCGATCAGCACCCTTTCGGTGTCGAGCGCCACACTGATTGAGCTGCCGAGTTGGGCGGTAAATTCGGAAACCCGGCGGGTGTAATTCCAGTTTTGCGGCGCCGAGTCACGCAGTGGCGAGGAATAACTGACAAAGAAACGCCCGTTCTTGGCAAATTGCGGGTGCAAAGCAAAACCCAATAAACCGCGTTCTTCAAAGTCATCGGCCACAGGCAGCATGCGGCTGCGCAAATCCATGACCGGTTCAGTCTGTACTTTGCCCTCAGCGTCCATCAGTTTGACCAAACCATCTTGCTGGACCACCAAAAAGCGACCACTCTGGTCGGGCAGTTCTTCCAAATGAATGGGCGCGGTCAAATTGCTGGCGAGCAGCTTGAGTTCAAGCGTTTGTGCATGTGCCGTGGGCGCCAGCCATGACAGTGCCAAGAAAACAGCGGCGGCGCAAGCCGCCACGCTAGAAGCATGGTGTTTCATAAATCCGTCAATTGAAAAGTAAAAAAGCTTGTTGCGGATTCAGTCTAACGGTGTTTCGGGTGACCAGGGTGGTATGTCGCTACCTTGGGCGGGCTCGCGGCGATGGTGTGGGAGGATCCGCTCTGGCCAATCCAGCGGCGATGTCCCTGTCATCAGGTAAGGGATCTTGTCGCCAGATTTGCGTCAAAATCGAAAAAAACTGCTAAAACCTGACGGTTGTTCAGCAAAAACCATCTTTATTCCACACACTGGGTGAAATTATGTTGCGATTCAAAGCCTCTTTTTTGTGCTGGTCTTTCATGGCTGGCTTGGCCCTGCCTGTGCAAGCCGCTGACATGGACAACAGCGAGCGCATTTTCCAGGCGTCTTTCGGTGTGATCACCGCATTTGGGCTGAAAAAGCAAATCGACGCGGACCCGAATTGCCAAGGGCAGTCTTTTGCGGATTTTGACCTGAACCAATTTTTAGACGCCATCCCCAAAGACTTCATCACCAAACCCGGGCAACGCCAAGGCATCGCCAGTCAATTCGCAGACTATTTCCAAAAACTCGAGCAAATTCAATTGCCGTCTGGCAAGAACATCGTGTTGACTTACCAAGACGTGAAAAAATCGCCTGCCGTGGTGGAATACCAGCAACAACAAAGCGCGGATGCTTCGGCGTATTGCAAAAAAATCTACGACATCTCAGGCGATATTTTTCAAAGGCAAATTGACAGCATCAAGCAATTGGTCGTTAAAAAATAAACGCCCCATCGCCCTGTCTCAGTTGCGTCGACTGAGCTTGATGGCTTTTTCCGGACAGGCGGCCACACACAAGCCGCAGGCCCGACAAGCATCCAGATGAGGGGCGTAGGCCATCTTCATGCCATGGACGCGCACCTTCAATTTGTTCAGCAAACCCAGTGACGCGTAGTCTGCGTCGTCAATGCGGCGAACCTCGAACACCGATTCCGGGCAGACCCGTTCACAGTCGCCCTTGCCTTCACAACGGCTCATGTTGATCACTGGCTCGAACAGGCCAGGAGCTTGTTTGCATTCGGAGGCGTCTGGTGGTGTGGCGGTGTCGTTCATGCGTAGGATGCGCTTTCAAAATCAGACCATGCCATGCCAGCAGGATCCACTTGCCAAGACATGGCTTTGACCGCTGCGCGCACGCTGGGGTCGCACAGGTCAGGGTGACTCATGCAGACCTTGGCAATGGCTTGCATTTCTTGCTCGCTGGCTTTGCCGCCCAAGGCTTGCAAGATGACGGTCACCCCTTCGCTGTTGGCGCATGGCACCGCACCGCGCCAAATTTCTGGGGCGATGAACCGACCTGCGGCCCAACGTTCTTGCACGAGTTTGATCAACATGATGGACAAATCGGTGTTGTAGCGCTGGTCCATGCCTTGGATTTGCCACACAGAGGAATCCAAAAAAAACGCCTTGACGATCATCTGGTTCCAAGCGGCTTCATCAAAAAACTCGAGCGGGTAGGGGTTGCGGTGCGCCATGGCTTCGTAGACCGGGCGCATGGTCGAGCGAATGGCTTCGCGCGCTTTGGGCTCCAGCGCCTGCGGGTGTGGAAACAAGGCAAAGCCACGAAAAATGGCCAGCAGTTCGTTGATTTCTGAGGTGTCGACCAACAGCGAAACTTGGTGGGCAAAACTCGCGTCGTCAGCTTGGTAAAACGCGAGCGTGAAGCAAATGCGCGCGGTTTGGTCCACGCTCCAGTCGGTGGGGTCTAGACCGTGGCGCAATTGATCGGCTGCATGCCGTTCATCGGCAGACGGCACCAAGTCGGCTTTGCCCAATTTGCGCGGCGCCAACCCCAGCGCTTTGAACCAGCGGCCTTGTTCAGGTTGGTGTTGCAATGCTTTGAGCTCGGTGTCAAACCAAGCAAAAGCCTCGGCGGTCAGTCGTTGTTTGAGCCATGCGGTCAAGAGGGCGATGGCCGAGCCCATGGCCTCAGGGGGAAGATGCTGGTGTTTGGGATACATGGCAAAACCTCAAGCGTTCAGGTGCCGGGAATGAATCTTTGAAACAACCGGCACAACACATACGCCACTATACAAGCCGCCACCCAGGGCCAACTGCCTCCCATCACGGCGACAGCCACGGCATCGAGCAAGGCGCATGCGGCAATCAACTGCGCCACGGCACGCGGCACATCGCCGCCTTGTCGGCGCAGCGCCAGCAAACGCACCGCATACACATCGGCAACGGCCAACAACACCAACGCCACCCAAGCCAGTGCGGGCGGTTGAAACAACACCGCAAATACCAGCAGCGGCGCGGCCAAAATGGCCAGCGGCCAAAGTCGGTCAATCCGGTCCAGACTTTCTTGTTTGGCGGCATAGGTCAGACCGGCGATGTGGGTGAACACAGCCAGCATGCCCCACCACAAACTCTCTGGTGTGCGCTCTGAAAAAGACCAAGCCGCCAGCAAATACACCAAGGCGCGACAACTGCCCATGATGACCGGTGACCACACATTGCCTTTGTGCCAAGCGTTGTACAAAAGAATGGTCAGACTCAGCGCCACGCCAGCTTGCACCGCCAACACACCATAGGGCGCAACGATGAAAATGCCCGCCATCAACATGGCGCAGCCCATGGCAGACACGGTTTTGGCAGAAATTTGGCCCGAAGGTATGGGGCGACTCGGGCGTTCACGCGCATCGATGTCGGCGTCGAACGCGTCGTTCAAATACATGCCACCGGTATAGAACAAAGTGATGGCCAACATCACCCACAGCAACTGTGGCAGATCGGTTTGCAGGCCAGCCAAAAAAGCACCGGCGACCACATTGGTCCATACCGTGGGCAAGTTGGAAACCCGACCGATTTTCAGCAACAGTGAAACACGGTGGGTGGGTGCAGTGGGCGTGGTCATGTGGTGAGTACCTGATGAACAAATTGCAATTCGCGGGCAATGGCCTGCGCTTTGGTGTCGGTTTTGAGGGCGGCAGGCAACACATCCCACGTGTAGGTTTCTACTTCCAAGTGAGAAGAAAAGCCTTCGTGTTTGCAGCCTTGCAAGGTTTGCAGCAGTTGCGCTTGCGTGGTGGAAATCTGTCCTGCGTGTTCGAGAAATACAGGCACATGACAATGCACTCGCCATTCTCCGTTGGCTTGGCCGGCATGGAACGCGGCCATGGCTTGGGGTAAATCGAGAAAACGTTTCAAACCGTCTTGTTGCACCACCACTTGGTGCAAATACACCGCGTCGTCAAACATTTGTAGCGCGGGCAACAAATCGGCGTGCATCTCAGGAATGCGCACGGCGCTGGAGAGTTGTATTTTCGGGATGCAAATACCGGCCTCACGCAATTGGCGCATGGCTTGCACCGGGTCTTCAAATTCAACGGCGCTGTGACACACATCGAAACACACACCCAAGTGGGTTTGCAAGGCCAACAGGGCTTGTGATTCAGTGCACGACAACATGCGCGACAACTTTTCGACAGACGCGGGGCTGCGCACTTCTTTCAAGATGAAATCAGCCGCTTCTTGCGCGGTTTCCAAATAGCACGCCGGTTCGGGTTCGAGGGCCAGTGCCATGGAAGTGTGGTGTTGGGTTGAATACGTCACCAACAACGCCACGCATTGCAGCAAGTGGTCAAGCACCTGGTCCATCGCACCGGGCGTGTCAACCGCATCGCGAAAACCGACCGGCACGGTAGAGATACTGCCTTGCACGCCAGCGGGCAGCAAAGCCGCCAATATGTCGATGCAAGCCAAGGTGTAGCGCAAACGCTCTGGCGATGTCCAATTGGGCAAATACACGTCTTGCTTGACTTGTGTGCCGTGGAACGTGCCATAAGGAAATGCGTTCAAGGTGAACACGTAGGCGTTGAGGTCACGCAATTGCTGCTGAAACGCTTGTAACGCAGCTTTGTCATGCAAGCTGTCAGCCGCTTGGCCTGACAGGCGCAGGCCAATGCCCATGGGCGCGCCTTGTGTCAGTGCGTCACGGATGGGCGGGACAAAGGCATTCAGACTCGCTTTGACATCTTCCCAACTTTCACCGGCATGGATATTGGTGCAATAGGTCAGATGGGGTTGGGCTTTGAGCCTGGGCAGGTGCATTGCGTTATTTGAGGTGTTTCAACCACGCGATGGATTCGGTGACCCATTGGTCGTTGATTTCATGCACTTCGATGCCTTTGCCAATCGCATTGAGCAAAGTGATGGTCAATTCGCCACCCAAGTGCTCTCTGAATTCGCGCAGGCCTTGCAACACCGCCAGTCGCCCACTTTCATGCCGTGTTTCCAGTTGGTCGTTCCACAGCTTGAAACCCAAAGTGACCAGCAGTTGGTGCACCCGCGCGTCTTCGCCTGCGGGTAACAAACCTGCCAGCACCGAGTAGTGCGCGTCCATAGCAATGCCAATGGCGACGGCTTCACCATGGCTGAGGATGTGTTGGTTGGTCATGCGCTCGAGTTTGTGCGCCACCCAATGGCCGTAGTCGAGCGGACGTGCAGAACCGGATTCAAATGGATCGCCGCCATTGGCGATTTGGTTCATGTGGATTTGTGCCGAACGCTTGATCAAGTAGGACATGGGCACGGTTTCAAATCGGGCCAAAGCCAATGCGTTGCTCTCGAGCCAAAGGAAAAACTCGCGGTCGCGAATCAGCGCGACTTTGACCGCTTCTGACATGCCGCAGCGTTTTTCACGGGCGGGAAGAGAGTCGATGAACACGCCATCGTTGATGACTGCCCAAGGCGGTGCAAACGTGCCGACCAGGTTTTTCAAGCCCAACCAATTGACCGCGTTTTTCACGCCCACACCGCTGTCGTCTTGACCGAGCACCGTGGTGGGGAAACGGACGTGGCGCACGCCGCGATGGAAGATGGCTGCGGCATAACCGACCGCGTCCATGATGGCGCCGCCGCCAATGGCGATCGCGTAAGAGTGGCGGTCGATGGCTTTGTCCGACAGGATTTGCAACAGGTTGGTGATGAAGTCGGGATCGTTTTTGCACTCCTCGCCACCTTTGAGCACCACGATGTCGCCGACGAGGTCGAGGAATTCATGGTGGGCAGAGAAATACGCTTGGATTTGTCCAGCCAAGTGCGGCAGCGCTTGCGCCACACCGCCATCAATGAACACCGCAACCCGGTGGCGTTTACCGGGTTCGCGCCGGCGCAGCACATCCAGCAAATGCAAATTGACGGGGTCGAACGCATGCCGGGTGAACACCACGGGGTAGTCGTACTCCACAGCAAACCGTTGCACTTGGACACTGTCCACAATGGCACGCGTGTCGTTGTTGTCATTGGGCGTGGGTTCGTCCAGCTTGCGTTGCTTGTTGGGGTAGTGGTAGATGTTGTTCATAGGTACTCAACTCAAAAAATCAGGAAACCGGTGTGGCACGGTGCGAGTCGCCAAAAATGTGTCGCAGTGCCATGTCTTTGATGTCAGTGGCGGCCACTTGGGCGGGCAACAACTCGGGCGTGTCGGTCATGACCAAGGGGCCGTCTTGCGGGTCGTCAGTGGGCCTGCCGTGTGAGCCTTTGACCAGTGTGGCGTCCAGCGGAATGACATCCATCAACATGCGAAAACCCAAGATTTTTTTCAGCAATTTGCCGATGATGGTCAGCTTGGGGAACGCAATCGCTGGATTTAAAAACAATTCAACCGGGTCATAGCCGGGTTTGCGGTGAATTTCGACTGTGCGTGCAAAGTCTGGGGCCAGCGCGTCGTCCAGCCAGAAATAGTAGGTGAACCAAGAGCGGGCATCCGACATGACCACGAGTTCACCGCTGCGTTCATGTGCGATCTGGTGAGCGGCTTGCTCGGTTTTGTCCCAGACCGATTCCACGCCTGCAATCCCTTTGAGCAGTTGCTTGACTTGGGGCACCATGGCCGGGTCACGGATGTAAATGTGCGCGATTTGGTGATCGGCCACGGCGAACACCGACGAGGTGGTCGGGTCCAACATTTCATGGCCGTCTTCCATGCGGATTTGCAACCAGCCTTCGCGGCGGAAATGGCGGTTCAAATGGACCGGTCTGTCAACCGGCGTGATGCCGTACTCGGACAACACCATCACTTTTCGACCGTGCTGTTGGGCAAAGTCAATCAAGTCGCCCACCACCTGGTCCACCTCTTGCAATGACTTGGCCACCGCAGGATGCGACTCATCCGGCCCGAAGCGTTGCAAGTCGTAGTCGAGGTGCGGCAAATAGACCAGCGTCAGTGTGGGATCAAAGTCGGTGATGGCCAGTTCTGAGGCTTTGGCAATCCAACGGGTGGAAGAAATGTTGGTGTTCGGGCCCCAGAAATTGAACAACGGAAATTTGCCAAGACGGCTGCTGAGTTTTTCGCGCCAATCGGTGGGTACCGTGAAGCAGTCGGGCAATTTGCGACCATCGGCTTTGTAAATGGGGCGGGGCGTGGCGCCAAAGTCATGGTCGGACGCCATGTTGTACCACCAGAACATGTTGGCGCAAGTGAATTGGGGGTTGCGCGATTTACCAGCTTGCCATATTTTTTCGCCCTTGACCAAGCGGTTCGATTGCCGCCAAAACCAAATTTCATGCAGGTCGCGAAACAGCCAACCGTTGGCGACGATGCCGGTCTGGTCCGGGGGCAAGCCGGTCATGAAACTGGCTTGTGCGGTGCACGTGACCGCTGGCAAAGTGGTGGTCATGGGGCGCATGCCGCCTTGTTGGGCAAACGCCGTCAACCGCGGCGTCAATGGCCCGAGGTGACGGGGCGTCAAACCCACCACGTTCAAAATGATCAAAGGCTGCATAGGAACAGAAACCGTCAGTTGGGCGCGTCAGCGGATCACGTTGGCGTCAACGGTGCGGGTCATGACCTTGGGCTCTTGGCCACGCAGCACCGAATTGCCTTCGTACAAAGTACGCTGGTCAATGGCTTGCGGTTGCAGCCAATGCGACTCGTGCATTTCGCCATTGAGCCCATAAATGGCCAAGGCGTTTTTGTAAACCACTTGGTGGATGGTGTCGGCAGAAATGCCTCTGTCTGCCATCAAACGCGCGGTCTTGGGCACGGCCAGCGGATCAGACACCCCCCAGTCGCAAGACGAGTCCACGATGACGCGTTCAGCGCCATACTGTTGCACCAAGGCCGCCAAGCGTTCGTTGCCCATTTTGGTGGACGGATAAATGGTGAATGCACACCAGTAGCCGCGGTCGAGCACTTCGCGCACGGTTTCTTCGTTGTTGTGGTCGATCACACAACGCGCTGGATCGAAACCGTGTTCTTCCAACACATCCATGGTGCGTTGGGTGCCACGCGTTTTGTCGCGGTGGGGGGTGTGGATCATGATCGGCAAATCGAATTCTTTGGCCAGTTCAATTTGTGCGCGAAACACTTTGTCTTCTTGCGGGGTTTGCTCGTCATAGCCAATTTCACCGACCGCGACCACGCCTTCTTTGGTCAGGTAGCGCGGCAGCACCGCAAGCACTTCCTCGGCCAATGCCACGTTGTTGGCCTCTTTGGGGTTCATGCCAATCGTGCAGTAGTGACGAATGCCGAATTGGCCTGCGCGAAAACGCTCAAAACCCGTGATGGTGGAGAAGTAGTCGATGAAGGTCCCGACATTGGTGCGCATTTGACCCAACCAGAACGCGGGTTCGATGACAGCAACGATGCCGGCTTGCGCCATGGCTTCGTAGTCATCGGTGGTGCGCGCGGTCATGTGCGCATGCGGGTCGATCATCATGCCCAGACCGCCGGTGGGAATGGCGCGGAAATCTTTTTTGTTCAAAGCCAGATGCGCTGCATCGTCCATGATTTTTTGCAACATGCTGGGCGTGAACGTGCCGCCACAGCATGGACAAGACACCGACTTGCCACTGAACATTTCTTCCACCGAGGAAGCGTGTGCGTCTTTGTCGGACGATGGGTGAGATGGATGCGTTGTCATGTGAAATCTTCGTCAAGCGTCACCGCGCAAGCACAGATGACGCTTTGAATTACTGGAAAAAAAATCATAGCACTTTAGGGCTTGGAAAGGCATGGGGGAACCCCTGCTTTGAGACTGAAAACACCCTGTTTTCCCGCTCAAAGACTGTGCTGAAACATCCCCATACCACATTGAAAAACACCGCTTGTCCCCAAGTGATCCCAGTGCGTGTGCAAAGGTTAACCCAAGCAGAGAAAAAAAACCTGCTGGGGTGAGCAGCAGGTTTTTGTATGAACTTGGCAGGTAGGGTGATGCAATGGCCTCAAGGCGCGAAGTCAGCACTCATGATGTAAGTGACGACACCAACCCGCTGTTTTTCGTTGAATACGGCTTTCCAACCGGGCATTTTGCGAAAACCATTGGTGACACGGTCATACACAAAGTCGGGTTGGTAGCTCGAGGGCTTGAGTTTGGGCGCTTTGCCTGGGTATGCGCTGTTGCCATGACAGTGGCGACATTGGCCATCCCAAACTTGTTTGCCCGATTCGATGTAGGCGGGGTCTTGCATCACTGCCTTGGAGAACTCAGGAATCGGTTCATTGGACGCAGCAACGGTTTCTTCTGACCATGCGTTGGAACTGAAACACAGGACGGCCAGTAAGGTTGAAACACACATTGAAAGAGGTGTGCGGCAGAATGAGTTGAGAGGGGTGATCATGGAATTCATGAAATTCAGTGTAATACAAAAAAAAACTGCCGCCTGCAATTGCAGGCAGCAGTCCCGCTCACAGACCTAAAGATTACTTGACAACAACTTTGTAGATGGTGTCTTGAGAACCGTTAGGGCCGGTGGTGATGGAGGTCAAGGCATAGACGTCACCTTTGTTGTCCTGGGCAAAAGCCAGGATGTAAGGAACTTTGCCATTGGGTGTGCCGCCTTGAACATTCACAGAGGCCACTTCCATGCTCCACTTGCCGTCGCTGCCTTTGGTGCCAACGAAGATTTGGCCGTCATTTTCAGCGAAGCCTTTGCTCCAGTCACCGAAGATGTACTTGCCTTTGGCGCCAGTGCCGTCACCGCGTGACACATAGCCACCGGTCACAGAAATGCCTTTGCAACCGTTAGGAACGGCGGTGCAGTTGGCGTATTCCATGATGGAAGGCGTGATGCCAGATTTGTCGCAGTTGGCAGGGTGGTTGTCAGGCTCTGCCCAGTTGAAGCAGCGCATGACACCTTCCACACGACGCCATCCAGCGTTTTGGCCTTTTTCAGTGGCTTTGATGGCTTCCCAGCTGTTTTGCTGCACGTCGCCGCAATACAGGGTAGAGCCGCCGGCCATGTCAAATGAACATCTCCATGGGTTACGGAAGCCAGATGCCCAGATTTCAGGCAACACGTCTTTTTTGCCCACGAATGGGTTGTCCTTCGGCACGCCATAAGGCTTGCCGTCTGTGCGTGCATCCACGTCGATACGCAGGATCTTGCCCATGTTGGACATCATGTCCTGGCCGTTACCGATCAAAGGATTGTGGCCAATGCCCCAGTCGTTGGCGTAGCCGCCGTCACCAGTGGCAATGTAGAGCTTCTTGTCAGCGCCAAAACCGATCCAGTGACCGTTGTGGTTGAACTGGGGCCAGCTGATGGAGTGGATGCGACGGGCTGAAGACATGTCAGCCATGTTCTTGTCGGTTTTGGAGATGGTGTACTCTTCCACGACGTTGCTGTGGTTGTACCAAAGCATTTGACCCAAGTCTGATTGGTAGTCCAAGTGGGCTGAGTAAGCCACATAGAACTTGCCGTTGCTCTTGAAGTCGGGGTGGAAAGCCAGACCCAACAAGCCGCGCTCGTCGAAGTCTTGCATCAGCGGAACGATTTTGCTGCGGATGTCGAGCAAAGTTCCAGTGACTTTTCCGTTTTCAAGAATCTTGATACGGCCGTTTTGCTCAACGATGAACATGCGGCTGTCGCCAGCAGGTTGCACCATGGCAAGCGGTGTGTTGATTCCGCTGACAACTTTCTCGAGCGTGACGCTTGGGCCAGCATGTGCTGCTGAGCCAAATGCCATCACTGTCGTCGCAGCAATTGCAGCAACCAGTTTTAGTACGCGCATTAGGGTTCTCCTCTTATGAATGAAAAAACAACTTCTGATGTTTGCCACCATGTTGACTTTTCAGGGCCGGTCATGCGAGGCATCTATCTTCAGTTGCATGGATAGTAGAACTGTTTGCAGGCCGCTCTAATAGGTGTAAACACTGAAAGGGGATTTTGAGCGTCGGCTTGCCGATTTGAGGGGGCTCAGCTCTCCCCAACATGGGGCGCTGGCTTGTGCAAGGGACCCGCCACAACCCTCGCATTGCGGCTGAAACTGAGGTAGGCCGATGCCCAGTCCATCAGCACGACCAAGCGGTTGCGAAAGCCGATCAAAAAATAAATGTGTGCCAGCAGCCAAAACCACCAAGCCCAGCGCCCGGAAAAACGCAACGGCCCAAAAGGTGTGCTGAGGTCCACCACGGCGGCGTTGTGCCCGATGGTGGCCAAGTTGCCGTAATCGGCATACCTGAAAGCGCGGGTGGGTTTGCCTTGGAGGCGCTGCATGATGTTGTTCGCCGCCCATCGGCCCATTTGTTTGGCGCCAGGCGACACGCTGGGCACGGGGCTGGGTGATTTGCCTGGGGCATGGCTCATGGCCAAGGCCAAATCGCCAATCACGCTGATGGTCGGAAAACCAGGCAGGCTGAGGTCTGGGCTGACCACCATGCGCCCCGCTCGGTCGGTTTGGCAACCGCTGAGCTCGGCCAGTTGGCGCCCGAGTGGCGAAGCTGCAACACCGGCAGCCCACACCAGGCATTGGCTGGCAATGCGGTAGTCCACCGTGCCCAACACGCCTGCCGGAGCCGGCCCGCGCACTTGCAAACCCGTCGCGTCAATGCCGGTCACGATGGCGTTCAAACGCACTTCCACACCCAATTTTTGCAGTTGAAGCAACGCTTTTTCGCTGAGCGATTCGGGCATGGCTTGCAGCACCCTGGGCCCGCCTTCAATCAACAAAATGCGTGCGTCGTGCGGGTTGATGCGCCGAAATTCGCCCACCAAGGTTTGGCGTGCAATTTCTGCAAACGCCCCGGCCATTTCGACGCCGGTGGGTCCTGCGCCGATCACGCACAGCGTGAGCCAGTTTTGGCGTTTTTCCGGGTCGGGCTCTTTTTCGGCGGACTCGAACGCAAACAGCACACGGCGACGGATTTCAAATGCATCCTCCAAAGTCTTGAGCCCTGGCGCGAAGGCCGCCCATTCGTCGTGACCGAAATAACTGTGGGTGGCGCCTGCAGCCAAAATCAAATGGTCAAACAGCAACGTGCTGCCGTCCGACAAACACACTTTTTTCTCGGCCGGTTGGATGTCGTGCACCTCGGCCAGCAAGGTGGTCAGGTTGGCTTGGTGCCTGAACAGGCTGCGGGTCGGCGCTGCAATCGCGGGGGCGGCCAATCCAGCGGTGGCCACTTGGTAGAGCAAGGGTTGAAACAGGTGGTGGTTGGTCTTGTCAATCAGGGTGATGTCAACCGCTGCTTTGGCCAGCGCTTTGGCCGCTTCGAGACCACCGAAACCCCCGCCGATGATGACCACATGGGGTCGTTTATTCGGCATGTTGAAGACGCAGTTTGTGGCGGGCCAATTGTTGTTTGACTTGGGTAGGGGCAGTGCCACCGAGAGTGTGGCGCGCGTTCAATGAACCTTGCAGGCTGAGCACCTCGAACACATCCTCGGCAATGGAGGGGTGCAAGCTTTGCAATTCGGACAACGGCAGTTGCGATAAATCCAAGCCTTTGGCTTGTGCCGACTTGACCGCGTGCGCCACGGTTTCGTGTGCGTCCCGAAATGGCAGGCCTTTTTTCACCAAATAGTCGGCCAAGTCGGTGGCAGTGGCGTAGCCTTGGCTGGCGGCTTCTTGCATGCGCGCCTTGTTGACAGTGAGGCCGCCTTCTTTGCGGCCCGTGGCGGAGTTGGTTTGTCCACCGATCATGTCGGCAAAGATGCGCAAGGTGTCTTTGAGCGTGTCCACCGTGTCAAACAAGGGTTCTTTGTCTTCTTGGTTGTCCTTGTTGTAGGCCAAGGGTTGGGCTTTCATCAGGGTGATCAAGCCCATCAAATGGCCGACCACGCGCCCGGTTTTGCCACGCGCCAGTTCGGGCACATCCGGGTTTTTCTTCTGCGGCATGATGGACGAACCGGTGGTGAACCGGTCGGCAATTTGAATGAAGCCAAAGTTTTGGCTCATCCAAATGATCAACTCTTCAGACAAGCGGCTGATGTGCAACATGCACAAGCTGGCAGCGGCAGTGAATTCGATCGCGAAGTCGCGGTCGCTGACCGCGTCCAAGCTGTTTTGACACACTTGCGCCGTGCCGTGTGCATCGACCATGCCCAGCGTGCGGGCCACGCGTTCGCGGTCCAGCGGGTAAGACGTGCCGGCCAAAGCGGCTGAACCGAGCGGCAGGCAGTTGGTGCGTTCTCGGGTTTGAGAAAAACGCTGTTGGTCACGCGCAAACATTTCGACATACGCCAGCAAATGGTGCGCAAAGCTGACCGGTTGCGCCACTTGCAAATGCGTGAAGCCCGGCATGATGGTGTCGGTGTGTTGTTCAGCGACTTCAACCAGCGCGGTTTGCAATGCCACCAGCAAGCTGTGGATGGCGTCGATTTCATCGCGCAACCACAGGCGCACATCGGTGGCCACTTGGTCGTTGCGACTGCGCCCGGTGTGCAAGCGTTTACCAGCGTCGCCCACCAGTTGCGTGAGCCGCGCTTCGATGTTGAGGTGCACATCTTCGAGTTCCAGCTTCCATTCGAACTGTCCGCTTTCAATGTCTTGGGAGATTTGCTTCAAGCCACGCTGGATGTCGGCCAGGTCTTGCGCGCTGATGATGTGTTGCGCATGCAGCATCTCCGCGTGTGCCAAACTGCCTTGGATATCAGCACGCCACAAACGCTGGTCGAAAAACACGCTGGCGGTGTAGCGCTGCACCAACTCGCTCATGGGCTCAGAAAACAGGGCGGACCAAGCCTGGGATTTGCGGTCAAGCGAATTGGAAGATGTCATTTGGGTATTTTAGGTGTGAGCCGATAGAGCTTGGGCCGGTGTCAGGACTTGAAAGCCTGGCGGCAGGCTTGCACCGAGCAGGTCTTTGTCACCGCTCACCCAAAAACCTCGCACCCTGTCGCTTCTCACTGCACCACTCGGATGTGCTGCCTAAATCCGCATGCCGTGTGCAGCAGAAATCACGCTTCTAGTTCTCTTTGCAAGTCAATCCATGCCGAATCAAAACTCAGCTTTTTAGCCATGGGTGAGCTTGCATCCACAGTCCGCCAAAACGGGGCAAGGTCTTTCGTGCTACCGGACGCACTGTGTTGTTCCCAAGCATGCTCTGCCACGATTCTGAGGAAAAGGGACGTAGAGACTGGGCATGTGGCATCGCAGTTGTTCTTCTCTGCCAGCCTTCGCCTGAAAGCTTGGATTTCAGGATTCGTTTCTTGGCAGGGACAACATCACGCGAAAGCTATGCCTGTTCAAAGAAAGCTGTTGGCTCGCAAAGTTCAAACAGGAGTGGGTAAGAAAACTGTCCGCTCTCATTCGTGATGATCATGTGAGATCAATAGCCTCCTTGCGCTGCCCCTTCACCCACGCCCCATCCAGATACTGCGCCAACACATCCATGTCCGCATCCCTCACGCCCATGCTTTGAAACACTGTTTTCCATTGCGCCGCTTGTGTAGCGATATCTGCCACTGTCTGGCGAGCCAAGGACTGCGACAACCCAAAAGCACTGGCTTCTGACAGTGCATTGGCGATGCTGGCTTCGTTGCCTTGCATGCCCACACGCATTTGCTGGTAGCCCAAACCTTGCGCGGCAGGCAGCACATCAAACGCTGGAGAAATCACATAAAAACTATCAGCGCTGCGCACCAATGCGTGGTTTTTTTCGTGGTCGTCGGTGTTGTCTACCAAGATGTTGAACACCATGCGTTTGAACAGTTCGTGTTGTTGCACACGCACCTGATCGGGGTGACCTAATCGGCGAATCAACTGCGCCAACTCGGGATAGCCCATGGCTTCGCCTGCTGCTCGCAAGGCGACATGGGCTGAGACGGCATGCAGTCGTTGACCAGCTTTGCGGTCAAAGCGTTTCACCGCCACTGCATGTGCTTTCGGTAACTGTAGTGCGCGGGTATCAGCAACGTGTATGCCACATTGGCGCGCTAGTTGCATGCTGGCGTGTTCTATCAGCGGCGTGTCCAGTTCATCACCGGTTTCAGAAAATTTAATCACCCAGTCAAAACCATCCATGTGCATCAGCGACTTGGGCCGTGCGCCACCCATGGTCACGCCGGGTTGAAGCAAGTGGCGTTGTTGTTCATTGATGGCATCGCCCGCCATGA
>Ga0192647_100326_pt1 | contig 32899 bp, 29 predicted proteins | sample LauGreFa1BDMLBSN_2_FD_133046 | JGI IMG/M metagenome (GOLD analysis project Ga0192647, IMG submission 133046) | Freshwater lake microbial communities from Lake Michigan, USA - Fa13.BD.MLB.SN - reassembly | ecosystem: Environmental > Aquatic > Freshwater > Lake | place: Lake Michigan, USA... | reverse complement strand
AAAACGGCTGTTTGCAAGTGCTGCGCGGCTCTCATGTGGCCGGGCGGGTTGACCACGGCGTGTTACCGGGAGAACAAGTCGGGGCAGACCCGCGCCGTGTGGAGCAAATGCTCAAGACCATGGAATTGGTGTATGCCGAACTTGAGCCGGGTGACGGTTTGTTTTTTCATGCGAATGTGATGCACCGCTCGGACCAAAACCGTTCTGAGCACCGCAGGTGGACGGTTTTGTTTTGCTACAACGCCGCCCGCAACAACCCTTATTTGGAACACCACCATCCGCAGTACACGCCGTTGGACAAAGTCAGTGACGACGCGGTGAAAGCCGCAGGCGTGAAGCATGCCCATGCAGACGACAACCACTTTCGCAAAACCTTTGCCAATCCGCCAGAGTTGAAAAAACGTATTGGGGTTTGAACACGCTTGGCTGATGTCATCTGCCTGTTGTCAGCGCGAATGCACTGAACAAACGGGGATGCAGATTATTTGGCAATGCCATGTCCAATATGGAAATCGTTTAGGCCACACACATCACGGCCTTTGAGCAGCCACAACGGACGGGTGGCGAAATTGAGTGACAAACCGCTTTTGCCTTGCGCGGGATGCAGGCTGCGGTCGAAGTGCGACGTGGTGGGCATGTACCTGATGGCGACACCCGTGCGCCGAATAGTTGAGGTGTTGGCCTTGGCACCGTGGATCATGTAGACATCATGCAAAGACATTTGGCCGGGTTGCAACTCTAAATCCACCGCATCATCTGGATTGAAGCAGTCTTCATTCACTGCTTGGTTGAGTACCAGTTCCGCTCTGTCTTCATGCAAATGAGGATGCAAGATTTTGTTGGTGTGCGAACCAGGAATGACGCGCAAACATCCATTGCTGACCAAGCTTGGCTCTAGTGCCACCCACACGGTGCAAGTTGCCAGTGGGCGTATCGGCCAATACTGACCGTCCTGGTGCCAAGGTGTTTCATAGCCTTCTTCGGGTGGTTTGCAAAACACTTGGCAGCCCCACAAGGCCACATCGTTGCCTATGACTTGAGACACCATGTCAACCAGCGGCGGGTACATGGCGAGTTCTAGAAAATCGCGCTGGCCCACCACACCGTCATCGTTTTTGCCTTCGATATGGGCGCTGACAAGTTTTTCCGGGCGTACACCCGGATTGGCATCAATCAATTGCTGCAAGGTGGTTTGCAGCGCATTGACCATGTCAGCGGGCAAAGTGAAAGAGGGCACGACATAGCCGTTCAGACGGTAATCTGAAATTTCTTTTTCGCTCAATATGGATGAAGTCATTGAAGCCCCCGATGTCTTTTTCATCAATGAGTTTATACAGAGGCGATTCAGGGGTTTTCCCTTTATCAAACCATCACCATAAAAAACCCCGCAACGCTTTCACGGTGCGGGGTTTGATCAGCCATGAAGGCTTGAAGCAGATCAGCTGAGTGCGTGACCTTGTGCATTCACGTACAGGGCGTAAATGGAGGTAGAGCCTGTCATGAACAAACGGTTGCGCTTGGTGCCGCCGAAGCACAGGTTGGCAATCACCTCTGGGGTGTGCAGGAAAGCCAGCAAGGTGCCATCGGGGTGATGGACACGCACGCCATTGGTTTCCATGCCGCCCCAGCCCCAGCCGCACCACACGTTGCCGTCGGTGTCACAACGCACACCGTCGGTGAAGCCCGGAGCAAAGTCGGCGAAGATTTTGGGGTTGCTGAGTTTTTGGTCTTTCACATCAAACACGATGATGTTGGCGGGGTTGCCAGGACCATCGGTTGCACCGGTGTCAACCACATAGCATTTCTTGAAGTCAGGCGAGAAGCAAATGCCATTAGGACGGCGCATCGGGCCTTCAGCAGCCACAGTGACCTTGCCGTCCGGCGCAATGCGGTAGACGCGTGTGGGCAGTTCAAACTCAGCCTTGTGGCCTTCGTAAGGACCCATGATGCCGTAGCCGGGGTCGGTGAAATAGATGGAGCCGTCGGGTGTGGTGGCTGCATCGTTCGGGGCATTGAGTTTCTTGCCGCCAAAGCCGTCGCACAAAATGGTCCAGGTGCCGTCATAGTTGCGACGACGCACGCGGCGTGTGTCGTGTTCCATGGCGATCAAGCGGCCTTGGATATCACGGCTGTGGCCATTGGAATAGCCAGAGTCAGACTGGAATGTGCTGACAGCGCCATTTTCTTCGTTCCAGCGCAGTACGCGGTTGTTCGGAATGTCACTCCACAGCAAATTGCCCCAGTCGCCCATCCAAACAGGGCCTTCGCACCACAAAGCGGCGTCGTGTCCCTGACCGTGCCAAATGCGTTGCAACGTGGCATTGCCTTGGCGGCCAGTAAAGCGCTTGTCCAACACTTCGAAGGCAGGCTCAGGGTAAGTCACGGGATGGTTACCGGTCCAATCGCGGTTTTGTTGGAATTTGTCGGCAGCGCCCGCAGCAGTGGCGGTGGCGGCGGCCACGCCGGCAGCGGCGCTGGCCAGAAACCCACGGCGTGCGAGGGATTGGGGCTTGGCTTGTACGGTCTCAGCGACGGCGGTGGTCTGGTCTGCGATGGGTTTCATTCGTTCTCCTTGGATGGTTGCGCTTGCAAATTCTTGTAAGCAGTTCCATCTTCAAGTTAAAACCTAAGAATGAAATACGCATAAACCCTTGATCGCATCATGGATTTTCAAAAGAAAATGTTCCTCATGGAAATTCCCCATTGCAACCCGAGATGGTCATTGATCTCGGGTTGGCTTTTCGGTCAATTATTGTTTAACAGCTTCGACTTGGATCAGCAATTTGACTTTGTCTGGGATGCCAAAGTCGATGCCCCAGTTCATGCCCCATTGGCTGCGCATGATGGTGGTTTCAAAGTCACCGCCGCATACTTCACGCTTGAGCATGGGATGGTCATAGCAATTGAAATTGGTGGCTTTCAACACCACGGGTCCAGTTTTGCCCAACATGGTCAATTGGCCGGTCACTTCTGACACTTTGTCACCGCTGAAGCTGAATTTGTCCGAGCTGAATGTCATGGTGGGAAATTTGGCTGCGTCGAAAAAATCCGGCTTTTTCAGGTGTGCGTTGAATGCCTCTGTGCCGGTGTTGATGGAGTCGGCTTGGATGGTCAGGTTCACTTTGCCGGTTTTTGCAGCGCGGTCAAATTGCACAGAACCTTCTTTTTTGTCAAAACGCCCACGGTTGGTGGACGTGCCGAAGTGGGTCACTTCAAACGTGACAAATGTGTGGGTGGGATCGATGTTGTAGGTGGCTGCTTGGGCAGACACGGACGCAAACACACTGGCGGCAAGGGCACAGCTCAAAGACAAATGGCGCATAAATAACTCCTGGGTTGTGAAAAGGTTAAAGCTTGGCAACGCCTGTGAGTACAAATTGAAATTTCACTTGTACCTCGTCGGCCACTATGGATGTGTCCGACCATTCGTTGTCACCGATCTTGAAGCCCAAACGCTTGATGGCGAATGAGCCCACAGCGGTGGTGAGGCCGCCGTTTTGGGTCAGGCTGACTGGAACCACCAAGTCTTGGTTCAGGCCTTTGATAGAGAGTTTGCCGCTGACCTCGTATTTGCCGGGCGCGGTTTTTTTGATGGCCGTGGATTGGAACCCGGCTTTGGCAAATTGGGCGGTGCTGAACCAGTCGGTTTTTTGCAGTTCGGCATCGGTTTCTTTGTGGCCCAGGGTGGCGCTGGCCATGTCCACACTGAAGCTGATTTTTGCTTTGTCGGGCTTGGCCGGGTCAAAGTCGATTTGTGCGTCAAATGATTTGAACCGTCCCTCCACAGGTACGCCCATTTGCTTGCTGACAAACAGAATATGGCTTTGTGCTGTTTGTAATTTTTGTGGGCTATTCGTGGCGGCGCTGCCCAGGGCAGTCCAGGTCACGCAGGCCAGCAAAAACAGTTTTTTCATGAAGTGCATCAGGGCTCCAAAGGTCAGGGGGTCAGCGGCGCAGCCACATGCGCTGTATCAGCGCATGTTTGTCAAACCATTGGTGTTTGATCGCTGCCGCCACATGCAGCAAGATCAGCAATGCCAATGCCATGGCGGTGTATTCGTGCAAGGGTTTGATGGATTCTGCCAAGGCCTCGTTGGCGGGGACAAAGTCAGGCAAGGGCAACACGCCAAACACCACCACGGGATAACCAGCCGCTGAGCTGTACGCCCAACCCGCCAAAGGCACGATGAAAAACAAGGCATACATGCTGTACTGGGTCAGGTAATGGGCGTGGTGTTGCCAGCGAGGCATGTCTTGCTGAATATCTGCAGCCAGTGGCGGAGGGCGGTGCGTGAGGCGCCACACCAAGCGCCACAGTGACAAGGTCAGTATGCAAATGCCAGCCCACTTGTGCCAATTGAACAGCTTGAGCCGTTCAGGCGAGACCGGCAGGTCTTCCATGTAATAACCCACGGCAAACATGCACACCAAAGCGGTCCCAAGCAACCAATGCAGCACCACGGCCATCCAGTGGTAAGTGGTAGAAGGGGCGAAGTCAGGGGTCTGGTCGTTATTCATAGTGATAAGTTTAGGTTTGAATTGAACAAAATCATTGCCTTTCTTTGACGGCTAGCTTCAAAAAAATTGATCACTAAGCCGGGTTGGGCCCCGCCAAGGCTTGCTGTGTGCCTTCAAGGGCGCTGGGGTTGCTGCCGCATCAGTACCGAGTAAACCACATCCACGCCTCTGGCGGTGTTGGTCAAACGAAGATCCAGCATGCGGTCATTTTTTGTCAGGGTCATGACATAACTGGTGCCCAGCCTCAGCACCGAACTCAAGCGCCAGCCTTTTTCCTCGGCATCCTCGATCAACGCATCTTGTACCTCTTCGCTGTACGCCTCATCCACACTGGCATAAAAAATACCGGTTTGCTGCTCACCTTCTCCGAGCAACACCGTTTGTTCGGGTCGGGTTTGCAGCATGGTCTCAACATAGGGATACATCTCCACTTGCCATGCAGGCCAAACGGTTTGAGACCAAGCCAGACACGGCATGCAAACCATGGCAAGAACGAAGCACAGGCGTTGGATGCAAAGGGTGCCCATTCCAACTGTGTTCATACAACACTGCACAAAAAGCGTGTGAACCGTCAACGTCGACGGCCGCCCAACAACCCACCCAGCACACCCCGCACAATTTCTCGCCCAATCGCGGAACCCACGGTTCTGACGGCACTGCGAACCACCATTTGCGCCACGCCATCGCGCCGTCCGCCGCGCGGCCCAGTGCTGCCAAACAACAGGTCAGACACTTGGCCCATGACGCTGTCTCCTGACGCGTAACCATCGTGGGAGGTCGACAGGGTTTTCTGGGCCTGGGCGACGGCATCGGCGTCCATGGCAGGTGCACGCCCTTTGATTTTTTCGTAGGCAGATTCGCGGTCAATGGTTTTTTCATACACGCCAGCGACCAAAGAATCTGCCAACAAGGCTTGGCGTTGTGCCGGTGTGATCGGCCCCAGCTGGCTGCCAGGAGGCAGAACGAAAACGCGTTCAGTTTCGCTGGGGCGGCCTTTGGCATCGAGCAAGCTGACCAGTGCTTCGCCCACAGCCAATTCGGTGATCGCCGATTCGATATCCAACCCTTTTTTGGGACGCATGGTTTGTGCGGTGGCTGCCACGGCTTTTTGGTCACGCGGGGTGAAAGCGCGCAACACGTGTTGCACGCGGTTGCCCAATTGCCCGAGGATGCTGTCGGGTATGTCCAGCGGGTTTTGGGTGACGAAATACACGCCAACGCCCTTGGAGCGGACGAGCCGAACCACCAGTTCAATCCGCTCAATCAAAACCTTGGGCGCATCGTTGAACAACAAATGCGCTTCGTCAAAAAAGAACACCAATTTGGGTTTGTCCAAGTCGCCCACCTCGGGCAATTGTTCAAACAATTCAGACAGCATCCACAGCAAAAAGCTGGCGTACAGGCGCGGTGAATTCATCAACTTGTCGGCCGCCAAAATATTCACCAAGCCATGGCCTTGCGGACCGGTTTGCATGAAATCATGGATATCGAGCATGGGTTCGCCGAAAAAGCGGTCGCCCCCCTGCGATTCGATTTGCAACAAACCTCTTTGAATGGCTCCCACGCTGGCGGCGCTGATGTTGCCGTATTCGTGGGTGAAATCTTTGGCGTTCTCGCTGACATGCTGCAGCATGGCGCGAAGGTCTTTGAGATCGAGCAACAGCAAGCCGTTGTCGTCGGCGATTTTGAACACCAAGTTCAGAACCCCGGCTTGGGTATCGTTCAAATTCAGCATGCGCGCCAGCAACAGCGGCCCCATATCGCTGATGGTGGCGCGTACCGGATGCCCTTGTTCGCCAAACACATCCCAGAGCGTGACGGGGCTGGCAGCAAATACCGGGGAGGGTAAGCCGCGCTCTTTGAGCACAGCCGACATTTTCTCGCTCGGCTGTCCGGCTTGGCTCATGCCGGTCAAGTCCCCTTTGACGTCCGCCATGAACACCGGTACGCCCATACGCGACAGGCCTTCGGCCAGGGTTTGCAGGGTGACGGTTTTGCCCGAACCGGTGGCGCCGGTGATCAAACCATGCCGGTTGACCAACTGCGGCAATAAGACACATTCGGTGTTGGTGTTGCGGGCGATGAGAATCGGATCAGCCATGGTCTGGTCCAAAGGCAAGTTTTAGCGAATTGCGGAATCCGAAGAGTTGTGGAGGGTGCTGGCGCTGACACGCCGTGCGCCGTTGAAACGCTTGCGCCAGTAACTGTCGGACATGTTTTCGATACGCACTTCGCCACCAGCGCGGGGGGAATGGATGAACCTGCCTTCACCAATATAAATGCCGACATGGCTGAAGGCTCGGCGCAAAGTATTGAAAAACACCAGGTCGCCCGGTTGAAGTTCGTCTTTGTCGATGGTCTGGGTGACAGCCGCCTGCGCTTTGGCGTTGTGCGGCAACACCAGCCCTAAGGTGTTTTCATACATGGCGCGGACAAAGCCGCTGCAATCAAAACCAGTGGCCTCGGTACCACCCCGTTTGTAGGGAACGCCTAAAAACCCCATGGCATTGACCACAAGTTCGGAAGCTTGGTTGCCCACACGCTGTCCCATTTGGCTGATCTCGGACACGACCAACGACTGGTTGATCAGCGCTTCCAAGTCGTCATCGTCCGCGTTAGCGGGGGCGGCGTGGGCGATGCCTATGGACAGGCAACAGAGGAAAAGCAGGCGAAACATGGGGTGGGATCATAACGGCTGGCCACCTGTTTCAAGGCTGCCGCACAATCTGTCAGTTGACAATCCCATCTGTTCAAAGGAATTTTGTATGTTTCGCGCCATTACCCTGCACAAAGAACCCGCCTTCCAAGCCAGCGTCCAAATGCTGGATCCCTCCCAATTGCCTGAAGCCGATGTGCACGTGCAAGTGGCGTATTCGACGCTGAATTACAAAGACGGTTTGGCCATCACCCACAAAAGTCCTGTGGTGCGGGTGTGGCCTATGGTGGCGGGTATTGATGGCGCAGGCACCGTTTTGTCTTCCACCCATGCGAACTGGAAAGCCGGTGACCTATTTGTGCACAACGGCTGGGGCGTGGGTGAAACCCATTGGGGTTGCTTGGCCGAGCAAGCCCGACTCAAAGGCGATTGGCTGGTGAAATTGCCCAAGGCCTTCACACCGCGCCAAGCCATGGCGATTGGCACGGCTGGCTACACCGCCATGCTGTGTGTCATGGCCCTGGAACAACAAGGCATTCAGCCCGGTAAAGGTGAAGTGCTGGTCACCGGTGCGACCGGCGGCGTGGGCAGCGTGGCGGTGGCTTTGCTGGCCAAGTTGGGTTATCAGGTGGTGGCTGCCACGGGCAAAGCCAGCGAAGAGGCGTATTTGAAAACCTTGGGGGCGCACAGCATCATGGACCGCGCCGAACTGGCGGCGCCTGGCAAACCGTTTCAAAAAGAACGCTGGGCCGGTGTGGTCGACGCGGTGGGCTCGCACACGCTGGCCAATGCGCTGGCGCAAACCCGCTACGGTGGCGCCGTGGCTGCATGTGGCTTGGCCCAAGGCATGGATTTGCCCACCACGGTCATGCCGTTCATCTTGCGCAATGTGCGTTTGATCGGCGTCGATTCGGTGATGGCACCTTTGTCCTTGCGCCAACAGGCCTGGGACAGGCTCGCCTCAGATTTGGACCTCGCCAAGCTCGAGCACATGGTGGAAGAAGTCAGTTTGGAACAAGCCATCGACAAGGCGCACGCCCTGATGGCTGGTCAAGTGCGCGGTCGCATTGTGGTGAAGATCTGAGCCATGCTGCTTGAGGTTGAAGACTCCCAATTGGTCTTGGTGGACTACCAGACCCGTTTGATGCCTGCCTTGTTTCAGGCCGATCTGTGCGTGGCCAACGCCATGCGCTTGGCGCAAGCCGCTCGTTTGTTGGGTGTGCCCACTTGGGGGACCGAGCAAAACCCCGAGAAATTGGGCCCTAATCCTCCCGAAATGAAAGCACTGTGCAGACAAACCTTGGCCAAAATGCATTTCAGCGCTTGCGAGGAAGGTTTGGTGGAGTGGCTGCGCCCAGCGGTGCCGGCCAAGCCTGCGGGCAATGCACGAAGCTTGCCCAAGCATTTGCAAAAACCCCCTGCCCCAGCAGAGGCATCCTCGGCGATTGTGGTGGCGGGGTTCGAAGCCCATGTGTGTTTGTTGCAAACGGCGCTGGATTTGTTGGACGAAGAATTTGAGGTGTGGGTGGTGACCGATGCTTGTACATCGCGCACCGAACGCAACCGCGATGCCGCTTACGACCGATTGGCCGCAGCAGGTGCTGAATTGCTCACCACCGAAATGGTGTTGTTTGAATGGTTGCGATCCGCAGAACACCCGCAATTCAAAGCCGTCCAAGCATTGATCAAGTGATGAACTGAACGGGAGAGGCCCTGTGGACGCATACGCCAGTTTTTACCAACGCTCCCTGCATGACCGCGATGGTTTTTGGGCCGAGCAAGCCCAATTGATCGATTGGCATGTCAAACCTTCGCTAATCTGCGACTACAACAAGCCACCTTTTGCCAAATGGTTTGTCGGCGGGCAAACCAATCTTTGCCACAACGCGGTGGACAGGCACGTGAAAGACCGTGCCGATCAGCCCGCTCTGATTTATGTGTCCACCGAAACCGGCCAGGAAATCACATACAGCTTTGCGCAACTCAGCGAGGAAGTGCAGCGCATGGCAGGCATATTGCAAAGCCTGGGCGTCAAGCAGGGCGACCGGGTGCTGATTTACATGCCGATGATTGCCGAGGCCGCGTTCGCGATGTTGGCTTGTGTGCGGATCGGCGCCATCCATTCGGTGGTGTTCGGCGGCTTTGCATCCCACTCACTGGCCACACGCATCGATGACGCTTCTCCGGTGTTGGTGATCAGCGCAGATGCCGGTTCGCGGGGCGGCAAGGTCGTGCCCTACAAACCATTGTTGGATGAAGCGATATCGCTCAGCCAACACAAACCTTCGGCGGTGTTGATGGTGGACCGAGGTTTGACACCGTTCACCCGGGTCAACGGACGCGACCATGATTACGCGGCTTTGCGCCAACAGCATCTGCATGCGCGTGTGCCCTGTGTGTGGTTGGCCAGCGAACACCCCAGTTACACCTTGTACACCTCTGGTACCACCGGCAAACCCAAGGGCGTGCAACGTGACACGGGCGGTTACACCGTGGCCTTGGCGGCCAGCATGCAGCATATTTTTGAAGGCCGACCGGGCGAGGTGTATTTCAGCACCAGCGACATTGGTTGGGTGGTCGGCCACAGCTACATCATTTACGGCCCCTTGATCGCTGGCATGGCCACGCTGATGTACGAAGGCTTGCCCACGCGACCGCACGGTGGCGTCTGGTGGGAATTGGTTGAGAAATACAAAGTCACGCACATGTTCAGCGCCCCGACAGCGGTGCGGGTGTTGAAAAAGCAAGACCCGGCATTGCTGGGCAAGTACGACATTGGCAGCCTCAAGGCCTTGTACTTGGCGGGCGAACCTTTGGACGAACCCACAGCGCAATGGATCGCCGATGGCTTGGGCAAACCCATCATCGATAACTACTGGCAAACCGAAACCGGTTGGCCGATATTGACCGTGGCCAACGGGGTTCAAAAAATGCCCAGCAAATTTGGCAGCCCCGGTGTGCCCATGTATGGCTTCGACGTGAAATTGCTGGACGACAGCACCGGTCAAGAGCTGACCGGCGCAGACCAAAAAGGCGTGGTGGTCATTGAGGGACCGCTGCCCCCCGGTTGTTTACAAACTTTGTGGGGCGACGACGACCGTTTTGTCAAAACCTATTGGCAAAGTGTGCCTGGTAAGTTGGTCTATTCCACCTTTGACTGGGGCGTACGCGACAAAGACGGCTATTTCTACATCTTGGGCCGTACCGATGACGTGATCAATGTCGCGGGCCACCGCTTGGGAACCCGTGAAATCGAAGAAAGCATTTCCAGCCATCCGAATGTGGCCGAGGTGGCCGTGGTCGGGGTGGCCGATGCCTTGAAAGGTCAGGTGGCCATGGCGTTTGTGGTGGCCAAAGACAGTTCTGCGCTGGGCGATTCGGCTGCACGCCTGCAACTGGAAGGCGAGATCATGAAGCTGGTCGACAGCCAACTCGGGGCAGTGGCTCGTCCAGCCCGCGTGCTGTTTTTGAGTTTGCTGCCCAAAACCCGCAGCGGTAAGTTGCTGCGCCGCGCGATACAAGCGGTGTGCGAAAAGCGCGATCCCGGCGACTTGACCACCATCGATGACCCCACACCGTTGCAGCAAATCAAAGAGCAACTGGCTTAAAAGATCCCAACACATTTGGCTTGAGCGATACGCTGGGTCAAATGTGTGGCAAATTTCTCAGACTTTGGTGGCACAATGCGCACCACATACCGGCGTTCTTCAAGGCGCAGGTCGCATCCGCTAACCGGTTCAGCCGTGTCGCGGAGGGTTCATCAACCAAGCTAATGTTTCCTGCAGGGAAACGGAGGTCAGCAATGAGCGATTCACCGCAGACGGGTACGTCCGTCTATCAAGCCTACGCAGGCAACACGTATCTCTTCGGGGGCAACGCCCCTTACGTCGAAGAGATGTACGAAAACTATCTCCTCAACCCCGGCAGCGTGCCAGACACTTGGCGGCAATATTTCGACGCCTTGCAGCATGTGCCCGCTGTCGACGGCAGTCAGGCCAAAGATGTGCCGCATTTGCCGGTCATCAATGCGTTTGCCGAACGCGCCAAACAAGGCGGAACCCGTGTGGTCATGGCCAGCGCCGATCTGGAAATGGGCCGCAAGCGCACAGCGGTTCAGCAACTGATCGCGGCTTACCGCAATGTGGGGCAGCTGTGGGCCAACCTTGACCCGTTACAACGCACTGAACGCCCCGCCATTCCCGAGCTAGAGCCGTCCTTTTACGGCTTCACAGACGCGGACCAAGAAACCGTTTTCGACACCAGCAACACGTTTTTTGGCAAAGACCGCATGAGCTTGCGTGAATTGCTCAATGCCCTGCGGCAAACCTATTGCGGCACCTTGGGCGCTGAATACATGTACACCACCGACATGCGTGAAAAGCGCTGGTGGCAGCAAAAGTTAGAAAGCATCCGCAGCCACCCGCAGTTGAGCGCTGACAAACAAAAACGTATTCTTGACAGACTCACGGCCGCCGAAGGCTTGGAGCGTTATTTGCACACCAAATACGTGGGGCAAAAACGCTTTTCTCTTGAAGGTGGAGAGAGTTTCATTGCCGCCATGGACGAATTGATCCAAGGCGCGGGCATCAGCGGCGTGCAAGAAGTCGTGATTGGCATGGCGCACCGTGGTCGCTTGAACGTGCTGGTCAACATCATGGGCAAAATGCCCAAAGACTTGTTTGCCGAGTTTGACCACACGGCCCCCGAAGAGTTACCTGCGGGCGACGTCAAATACCACCAAGGTTTCAGCTCGGACGTGCCCACACCTGGCGGCCCGGTGCATTTGTCCTTGGCGTTCAACCCTTCGCATTTGGAAATTGTCAACCCAGTGGTTGAAGGCTCGGTGCGTTCGCGCATGGACCGCCGCAGCGACCCCACTGGCAGCCAAGTGTTGCCGGTGTTGGTGCACGGCGACGCCGCGTTCGGCGGCCAAGGCGTCAACCAAGAAACCCTGGCGCTGGCGCAAACCCGTGGCTACACCACAGGCGGCACGGTTCACATCATCATCAACAACCAAATCGGTTTCACCACCTCAGACCTGCGCGACATGCGTTCATCGGCGTTTTGCACCGACATCGTCAAGATGGTCGAAGCGCCGGTGTTGCATGTCAACGCCGATGATCCAGAGGCGGTGGTGTTGGCCACGCAATTGGCGTTGGAATACCGCATGACCTTCCGCCAAGACGTGGTGGTGGACATCACCTGCTACCGCAAACTCGGCCACAACGAGCAGGATACGCCCAGCCTGACCCAGCCGCTGATGTACAAAAAAATCGCGGCCCACCCGGGCACCCGAAAACTGTATGCCGATCGTTTAACTGCCCAAGGGCTGGGCGAATCGTTGGGCGACGACATGGTGAAAACCTATCGCGCGGCGCTGGATGCTGGCAAGAACACCTCTGAACCGGTGTTGACCAATTTCAAAACCAAGTTCACCGTGGACTGGAGCCCATTTCTCGGCAAAAAATGGACCGACGCGGCAGACACCGCCATTCCCATGGCCGAGTGGAAACGTTTGGCCGAGCGCATCACCCGCTTGCCTGAGGGTGTGACACCGCATTCGCTGGTCAAAAAAGTGCTGGACGACAGAGCCGCCATGGGTCGGGGCGACTTGCCTGTCGATTGGGGCATGGGCGAACACATGGCGTTTGCTTCGCTGGTGGCCAGTGGTTTTCCGGTGCGTTTATCAGGGGAAGACTCAGGGCGCGGCACTTTCACGCACCGCCATGCGGTGATCCACGATCAGAACCGTGAAAAATGGGACACGGGCACCTACATCCCTTTGCAAAACGCTGCCGATAACCAAGCCCCGTTCACGGTCATCGACTCGATCTTGTCGGAAGAAGCCGTGTTGGGTTTTGAGTACGGCTATGCATCAAACGACCCCAACACCTTGGTGATATGGGAAGCGCAATTTGGCGATTTCGCCAACGGTGCACAAGTGGTGATTGACCAGTTCATCGCTTCCGGTGAAGTGAAATGGGGCCGGGTCAATGGCATCACCTTGATGCTGCCACACGGCTACGAAGGACAAGGGCCCGAGCACAGTTCAGCGCGTGTGGAGCGTTTCATGCAACTGGCCGCTGACACCAACATGCAACTCGTTCAACCTACTTCCGCGAGCCAAATTTTTCATGTGTTGCGCCGCCAAATGGTGCGCAATTTGCGCAAACCGCTGATCATCTTCACGCCCAAATCCTTGCTGCGCAACAAAGATGCGGCGTCTCCTTTGTCTGAGTTCACCAAGGGCGGCTTCCAAACCTTGATCCCCGAAGTCAAAGATGTCAAAGCGGACAAAGTCAAGCGCGTGGTGGTGTGTTCAGGCAAGGTGTATTACGACTTGGCGAAAAAGCGCGAAGAAGCCGGCCATGACGACACGGTGTTGTTGCGTTTGGAGCAGCTCTATCCGTTCCCGCACAAAGTGTTTGCCGCCGAGTTGAAAAAATACCCGAACGCGACCGAGGTGTTGTGGTGCCAAGACGAACCGCAAAACCAAGGCGCATGGTTTTTTGTGCAGCACTACTTGTTTGAAAACATGGTCTCGGGTCAGAAACTGGGATACAGCGGACGCGCCGCGTCGGCTTCACCTGCGGTGGGTTATTCGCATTTGCACCAAGAGCAACAAAAAGCTTTGGTCGACGGTGCGTTTGGCCGACTCAAAGGTTTCATACTGACCAAATGAATACCGCTCTAGCGCGTTATTGACCCATTTTTCATTCAGGAATTCACCATGTCTATCGTTGAAGTCAAAGTCCCCCAGTTGTCCGAGTCCGTGGCCGAAGCCACGTTGTTGCAGTGGAAAAAGAAAATCGGTGAAGCCGTCAGCGCTGACGAAATCCTCATCGATGTCGAAACCGACAAAGTCGTGCTCGAAGTGCCAGCGCCTTCAGCGGGCGTGTTGGTGGAAATTCTGTGCGCCGACGGCAGCACCGTCATGGCTGAGCAATTGATCGCCCGCATCGACACGGCTGCCAGCGCATCGACGGCTGCTGCACCAGCAGCCGCTAAGCCTGTTGCACCAGCAACGCCGGCGTCTGTCACTGCAACTGCTGCAACAACTTCTTCATCCAAGTCAGATGTGCTCATGCCGGCCGCTGCCAAACTGATGGCGGACAAGCAGATGCCAGCAGGCTCTGTGGCTGGCACCGGAAAAGATGGTCGCGTCACCAAAGGCGATGTGTTGGCGGCTGCTTCGGCGGGCGTCAAACCGGTTGCTGTATCCATTCCCACGGGCGTGCCCACGCAAGTGTTGCCCCAGGTCGAAGGCCCCGCTGTCCACTTGGGCGAGCGTCCAGAGCAACGTGTGCCCATGAGCCGTTTGCGGGCCCGGGTCGCCGAGCGCTTGCTGCAATCGCAATCGACCAACGCCATCCTCACCACGTTCAACGAGGTGAACATGGCGCCTGTCATGGAAATGCGCAAACGCTTTCAAGAAAAATTTGAAAAAGAGCATGGCGTGAAGATTGGCTTCATGAGCTTTTTCGTCAAAGCGGCTGTGCATGCGCTCAAGAAGTTTCCTGTGCTCAATGCGTCGGTTGATGGCAATGACATCGTCTACCACGGTTACTTTGACATTGGTATCGCCGTCGGTTCACCGCGCGGTTTGGTGGTGCCGATTTTGCGCAACGCGGACCAGATGAGCTTTGCCGACATCGAGAAAAAAATCGCCGAATACGGCGTCAAAGCCCGCGACGGCAAACTCGGTATCGAAGAGATGACCGGCGGCACCTTCTCCATCAGCAACGGTGGTGTGTTTGGCTCGATGCTGTCCACGCCCATCATTAACCCACCGCAATCGGCCATTCTCGGTGTGCATGCCACCAAAGACCGAGCCGTGGTGGAGAACGGACAAGTCGTGGTGCGACCCATCAATTACCTGGCCATGTCGTACGACCACCGCATCATTGATGGACGCGAAGCCGTGTTGGGGCTGGTGGCCATGAAAGAAGCGCTGGAAGACCCGGCACGTTTGTTGTTTGATATTTAAAGAAACACCCACTTATGCTCAAAACATTTGACGTGATCGTCATCGGTGCAGGCCCTGGCGGCTACATCGCCGCCATCCGCGCTGCCCAACTCGGCATGAACGTGGCTTGTATCGACGAATGGAAAAATGCCAACGGCGGCCCCGCCCCCGGCGGCACCTGCACCAACGTCGGTTGCATTCCTTCCAAAGCCTTGCTGCAATCGTCCGAGCATTTTGACCAAGCCAACCACCATTTTGCTGAACACGGCATCAGCGCCAAAGACGTGAAGATGGATGTTGCCAAAATGCTCGCCCGCAAAGACACCGTGGTCAAGCAAAACAACGATGGCATCTTGTATTTGTTCAAGAAAAACAAAGTCACGTTTTTCCATGGCCGTGGCAGTTTTGCCAGCAAGTCTGACGCAGGTTACGAGGTCAAAGTTTCTGGCGCGTCTGAAGAATCCTTGGTGGCCAAGCAAATCATTGTGGCCACGGGTTCGAGCGCTCGCGCTTTGCCCGGTGTGGCATTCGACGAACACAACATCTTGTCCAACGACGGTGCTTTGCGGCTAGGAGCTGTGCCCAAAAAACTGGTCTTGATTGGCTCGGGTGTGATTGGTTTGGAAATGGGGTCGGTCTGGCATCGCTTGGGGGCAGAGGTCACCATCTTGGAAGGCTTGCCCACATTTTTGGGCGCAGTCGACGAACAAATTGCCAAAGAAGCCAAAAAAATATTCGACAAGCAAGGCCTCAATATTCAACTCGGCGTCAAAGTGGGCGACATCCACAACAGCAAAAAAGGTGTCACCGTCCATTACACCAACGCCAAAGGCGAGCCGCAAAAGTGGGAGGCTGACAAACTCATTGTCAGTATCGGACGCGTGCCCAACACCTCAGGCCTTAATCCAGAAGCGATTGGATTGAAGCTCGATGAACGCGGTGCCATCGTGGTTGACGCCGACTGCAAAACACACTTGCCCGGAGTTTGGGCGGTAGGGGACGTGGTGCGTGGGCCCATGCTGGCCCACAAAGCCGAAGAAGAGGGCGTGGCGGTGGCCGAGCGCATTGCCGGTCAACACGGACATGTCGATTTCAATCTGGTGCCGTGGGTCATCTACACCAGCCCCGAAATCGCTTGGGTGGGCCGCACCGAGCAGCAACTCAAATCTGATGGCGTGGCCTACAAAGCGGGCAGCTTTCCGTTTTTGGCCAATGGACGGGCACGCGCTTTGGGCGACACCACCGGCATGGTCAAAATGTTGGCAGACGCGACCACCGACGAAATTTTGGGGGTGCACATCATCGGTCCCCAAGCCAGCGAATTGATCGCTGAGGCCACGGTGGCGATGGCGTTCAAAGCCAGTGCTGAAGACATTGCGCGTATTTGCCACGCCCATCCGTCGTTGAGTGAATCGACCAAAGAAGCAGCCTTGGCTGTGGACAAACGCACGCTGAATTTTTAAGCCACTGTTTCATGAATATGCGAGTGGCTTCCCACCCGGCCAAAACCATCACCGCCCAACAAGCCGCTGCGATGGTCGAGCCGGGTATGTGGATTGATTACGGAGCCACCTTGTGCCAACCCGATGTGTTTGACCAAGCGTTGGCCGAGCGCAAGCAAGCATTGCACGATGTCAAATTTCGTTCGTGTATCACCATGCGACCACGTGCTGTGCTCGAACAAGATCCGCAAGGCAAACACTTTCATTGGTTCAGCATGCATTTCTCTGGCTATGACCGGCGTTGGCATGATGCGGGCAGAGCCCATTACTTGCCGGTGAATTTGGGCGAAATCCCAGACTACTACCGGCGTTTCATGGACCCGGTAGATATCGTGGTGTTGAAAACCTGTCGCGCCGACGAAGAAGGGTTTTTCAATTTCAGCGCAGCCAATTTATGGCACCGCGACATCATCGAACGCGCCAAATGTGTGATGGTTGAAGTCACGGATGGTTTGCCTTATGTATATGGTGTGCGCAATGGCGTACACCGCAGCGAAGTGGACTTTGTCATTGAAGGCGACAACCAAGCCGCGCCCGTGTTGCCGCATCCACCCGCCACCGACGTGGACATGGCGGTGGGCAAATTGATTGCCGCTGAAATTGAAGATGGCGCTTGTTTGCAAATTGGCATCGGCGGCATGCCCAATGCAGTGTGTGAACAACTGCTGCACAGCAACGCCCGTGACTTGGGTGTGCATTCTGAAATGCTGACCGAAGGCATGGTCAATCTCTACCGCGCTGGCAAGATCACCAATGCCAAAAAGCAAATCCACACCGGCAAGATGGCGTTTTCTTTTGGCCTCGGCTCGCAAAGTTATTACGACAGTTTGCACCGCAACCCCGACATGGCCTGTCTGCCGGTGCAAGACACCAATTTGCCGCATGAAATCATGCGCAACCACCGTGTGGTGGCGATCAACAACACCACGCAAATGGATTTGCAAGGACAAGCTGCCTCTGAGTCAGACGGGTTGCGCCATATCAGCGGCACGGGCGGGCAACTGCAATTTGTACGCGGTGCTTATGCGTCCGAAGGGGGCAAGTCATTCATGTGCTTGTCGTCAACTTTTGAAAAAAAAGGACAACGCAAAAGCCGCATTGCTTTGTCGCTGACCCCTGGCAACATGGTGACCACACCGCGAACCGACATGATGTATGTGGTCACCGAATACGGCATCGTTAATCTGAAAGGAAAATCGGTTCCGGAGCGCGCCTTGGCGTTGATATCTATTGCGCACCCGGATTACCGCGAAGCCTTGATGCGCGAAGCGCACGAGCACCGTTTGATACCGCGTGGCGTCACGTTCAGTCGCCACTGAATGCATTTTTTGCTCATGTTGTACCCATCACCAGTCGTCTTATCGCCATGTCAGTTTCCGATATTTACCATCAAGAACTGAGTAACCGTGGTTATGCAGCGGACCCTGCGCAATTGCGGGCGGTGCAAGCTTTAGACCAGTGTGCCAGCGAATGGACGCACTACAAACACAAACGCGGCAATTCTTTGAAAAAGCTGATCAACCACCCGGACATTCCCAAGGGTGTGTATTTGTACGGCGGCGTTGGGCGTGGGAAAAGTTTTTTGATGGATTGCTTTTTCCAAGCGGTGCCGATCGAGAGAAAAACCCGTTTGCATTTCCACGAGTTCATGCGTGAAGTGCACCGCGAATTGCGCGATTTGCAAGGCACGGTCAATCCACTGGACGAACTCGGTATTCGCATGGCCAAGCGCTTTAAGCTGATTTGTTTTGACGAATTCCATGTCGCTGACATCACCGATGCCATGATCTTGCACCGGCTGCTCATGGCCATGCAGCACAACGACATCGGGTTTGTCACCACCTCCAATTTCAAGCCAGACGAACTCTATCCCGATGGCTTGCACCGTGAGCGGTTGCTGCCTGCGATTGACTTGCTCAATGCCACCATGGAAGTGGTCAATGTTGACAACGGCACCGATTACAGACGCCTTATGCTGGAGCAAGCCCAGCTTTACCTGACACCGTGCAACGACCAGACCGAACTGCTGATGCACCAAACCTTCGACCGCTTGGCCGAAACCCCGGACCAAGACGGCTTGCTGATGATCGAGGAGCGCAAACTCTGGGCCAAACGGCGTGCCGGTGGTATGGTTTGGTTCGACTTCAAAGTGCTGTGTGGCGGCCCGCGCTCACAAAACGATTTTTTGGAAATTGCCAGCCAATTTCACACGGTGTTTCTGAGTGGCGTGCCGCGCATGGAAGTGCGCATGTCCTCTGAAGCCCGACGCTTCACTTGGCTGATCGACGTGTTGTACGACCGGCGCGTGAAATTGGTGATGCAAGCCGATGTCGAGCCCGAAGTTTTGTATACCGAGGGGCCGATGTCGCATGAATTTCCCAGAACCGCTTCCAGGCTGCGAGAAATGCAATCTGGGGCATTTTTGGCCTTGGGTCGCAGACTGGTGGATACTTCACTCACATGAAACATTCTTTTTATTGGCTGTGTGGCCTGTGGCTGTTTTTGGCGGGACAGGCGTTGGCGCAATCTGTTCCTGGCTCGGATGTCACGCAAGACAACCCGGACTGGTTGCAAGGACTCGATCCGCAAGCGGAGCGCAAACGCATTCGTTCAGAGCGAGATGCTGCCGACGCGGAGTACAAAGCTGCGCTCAAGTTGTGCTACCAAAAATTCGCAGTCAATAGTTGCAAGCAAGATGCTTTGGACGTGAAAATCAAGCGGGACAACGCATTGCGGCGCGACGAGGTCATCCTCAACAATGCCCTGAGAAAACAGCGGGGAGACAAAGCGCTGCTGCGTTTAGAAGACAAGCAAAGCCAAGAAAAGCAATTGAAAGACGAAGAGCAACGCATGGAGCAGCGCAATCTTCACCTTGACAAACTGCAAGAAAACATTGAGAAGAACGAAAAACACTTGGACAAACAGCTCGAGAGCGAAGCCAGCCGAGAAAAATATGAACAGCGCCTGCAAGAATTGCGAGAGCGTCAGCGCAAACACGAAGAAAAAGCAGCCCAAGCAGCTCAAAAACGTGCGGAGCAATTGCGCAAACAAGAAGAAGCCGACAAGCACCGAAAAAATGTGGAAAAAAACGCTGCCGAACGCAAACCCCAAGTGGAGGACTTGCCCACGCCCAAGCCTTCGGATATTCCTCGGTGAGCAGGAGCGGATTTGACTGAACGTTTGAGCGATGTGGTGCGCGAGATGTTCACACCACACGGGCCGCTGGCCAGAGCAACCGCCTATTTTCAGCCGCGTCAAGGCCAAACCGACATGGCCTTGGCCGTGGCAGAAACGCTGGAAAAAGGGGGTTCATTGGTGGTTGAGGCGGGCACAGGTGTGGGAAAAACCTTTGCCTATCTGGTTCCCGCATTGCTCAGTGCAGAACGCGTTTTGCTGTCGACCGCAACCAAGACCTTGCAAGACCAATTGTTTTCTCGCGATATTCCGGATGTCATCAAAGCGCTGGGCTTGCCGCTGAAATTGGCCATGCTCAAAGGCAGGGGCAGTTACTTGTGCCAGCAACGCTTGGAACTCGCGCTGAGCGCGGCCATCTTGCCTGACCGGCATGCCGTGAAATCCTTGGCCGTGGTGCAGAAATGGGCCCTCACCACGCGCAGTGGCGATTTGGCCGAAGTGCCCAGCTTGGACGAACAGTCTGCGCTGATTCCTTTGATCACCTCCAACCGCGACAACTGCTTGGGTTCGCCATGCCCGCATTGGCGCGATTGCCATGTCAACCAAGCCAGACGCGAAGCCATGGCAGCCGATGTGGTGGTGATCAACCACCATTTGTTTTTTGCCGACATGGCGGTGCGTGAATCTGGCATGGCCGAGTTGTTGCCCACGGTGCGCGTGGTGATTTTTGACGAAGCCCACCAACTCAACGAAACTGGTATTCAGTTTTTAGGCAAACAACTCGGCACAGCTCAGTTGCTCGATCTTGCTCGCGACACACTCACAGCCGGTTTGCAATGGGCTCGCGGCTTGGTCGATTGGCAAAGCATCACCGCAGCGTTTGAAAAATCCATACGCGATTGGCGCTTGGTGGTGGGCAAGCAACCGGCCAATGCCAAACTGCGATGGAGCCAAACACAGCCGCAAGACATTGATGCCCAAGACTGGCAGCAGGCCATGGAAGATGTGGCGCAAGCGGCAGCAGCATTGCAAAATGCATTGGACCAGGTCATGGACGCGGCACCGGATTTCCAGCGTCTGCACGAACGTTTGGGTGACGTGCTGGGGTTGATCGATTACTTCTCCAACCCCTGCGCCTTGGGCAGTGTGCGTTGGTTGGATGTCGGCTCACAAATGCGTTGTATGGAAGCGCCGCTCGATATCGCCGATGTGGTGCAGTCCAAATTGTTAGACGCGCAGGTGATCAGCGTGCCAGACGCTCAACAGCAGCCCACAGCGCTTCCTCGCAGTTGGATATTCACCTCAGCCACTTTGGGATCTGAGCCGCAACTGCGGTGGTTCACCGAGCCCTGCGGCTTGCAAAATGCGCAGGTATTACAAGTGCAAAGCCCGTTCGATTATGAAAATCAGGCTTGGTTGTATGTGCCGCGCGGCATGGTGTCGCCCAAAGACCCGCAGCACAGCGAACAAGTGGCCTCGCTCAGCTGGCAAGTGGCGTGTACCTTGGGCGGGCGCACCTTGGTGCTGACCACCACCACACGGGCATTGCGTGCCATCGGTGACCAATTGTTGGAAGCTGCCAAAGACAACAGTGAGTTGGACATACTGGTACAAGGCCAGCATCCCAAGCGCGAATTGATGCAGCGTTTTCGCCAAGCCATCGAACCCGGCGCCAAGGGCACGGTACTGGTGGCCACCGCCAGTTTTTGGGAAGGGTTTGATGTGCCAGGCGACGCACTTCAGGCCGTCATCATCGATAAATTGCCGTTTCCCCCACCAAACGATCCGCTGGTCGAGGCGCGCAGTCAGCGTTTGGAGTCACAGGGCAGAAGCTCGTTCAACGATTATTTTTTGCCCGAAGCCGGGGTGTCGCTCAAGCAGGGGGCGGGGCGTTTGATACGCCGCGAAACCGACCGAGGCGCTTTGGTGATCTGCGACAACCGCTTGGTCAACACACCCTACGGCAGGCGGTTGTTGACGGTCTTACCGCCCATGAAACGTTTAGATCAGTTTCCTGCGTTGCTTGAGGCTTTGGCCAGCATCACCAAAATTTGAACCAACTTTTCTTGGGCGATTGAGCATTCGCAGGTTGTGGGAAGTAACGGCTTTCAGGGAATGAGGCTTTTAAAACGCGTTGGGTGTCATCACTCAATTGCGTCAAGCCCAGCGCTTGGTAAGAATCGATCAAGATGATCAACGCGGTTTCCGCGGCTTCGCTGTTGGGGTAGTCGTTCAACGTGGCTTGGGCGCGGTTGACGGCCGCCACATAGGCCCCTTTGTTGTAGTAGTGCTTGGCCACTTTGAGTTCTGATTTGGCCAGTAAGTTGACAATGTGTCGCATGCGCAAATTCGCGTCAGCAGAATATTTGGAATCTGGAAAACGGGTGACCAGTTCTTTGTAGGCTTCAAACGAATCTCGCGCGGCCATCTGGTCGCGCTCTGCCAAATCTTGTTTGAACCATTTGGACATCAGCCCCAAGTCGTCGTTGAAATTGATGGTGCCTTTGAGGTAGAGCGCGTAGTCATAGGCAGGGTTGGCGGGGTTGAGCTTCATGAACCGGTCGAGCGTCATGAGTGCCGCCACGCGGTCGCCGTTTTTGTATTGGGCGTAGGCCTTGTCTAACTGCGCTTGTTGCGCCAAGGGTGTGCCTGCTGCACGGCCTTCGAGTTTGTCGAACAACACGATGGCTTTGTCGTAAATATTGCCCTTCATGATGTCCTTGGCCTCGGCATATATTTCCTCGGGGGACATCTTGGCAGTCGTGTCTTTTTCGTCGGTGGCACACGCACCTAACAGCAAAACCACCCACACCATTGATAATGAAAGAAATCTCTGCACATGTACCCTTCAAACTTTGAACTGACGCGATTATCAACGATGCATCCTACTGAGCCAGCCCCATCACCTTTGCTCGTGGCCGAAGACCTGGGGACGGAAGAGTTGGACACCGAGGTTGAAGAGCGGCGACTGGAAATTCCGCCCGGTTTGCATCGACAACGGCTTGACCGCGCGCTGGTGCAGTTGATGCCAGAATTTTCTCGCAACCACCTCAAGCATTTGATCGAAGACGGCTTTGTTCGCAACGAGGCACAGCCACAACCGATTGGCAAAGTGGCGTACTTGGTCAAAGCCGCAGAAATCATCACCGTGCGCTTGCAGCCGACAGAAATGTCGCAAGCCTATGTGGCCCAGCCCATGCCGATTCAAGTGGTGTATGAAGATGCGTATTTGCGCATCATCGACAAGCCTGCAGGACGGGTGGTGCATCCTGCGCCGGGAAATTGGAGCGGGACATTGCTCAATGGTTTGCTCGCCTTGGACCCCGGTGCGGCACAGGTGCCCCGCGCAGGCATTGTTCACCGCTTGGACAAGGACACCAGTGGCTTGATGGTGGTGGCACGCACCCGCGCCTGCATGGATGCACTGGTGGCCATGATTGCTGCTCGCGACGTGCACCGTGAATACCTGGCCTTGAGCCAGCGCCCGTGGCGCGGCGAGTTGCAACGCGAGGTGGAGTTTCCGATTGGGCGTGATCCGCGCCAGCGGTTGCGCATGGCAGTGGTGGATTTGGAGAGGCAATCTGGCAAACACGCCCACACTACCTTGCAATGTTTAGACAGCAACGACCAAGGTTGCTTGGTGCACTGCACCCTGCACACCGGTCGAACCCACCAAATCAGAGTGCACATGGCAGCCATTGGTTTGCCCTTGCTGGCCGACGGTTTGTACGGCGGCGCGGGTTGTTTGCCGTTGGAAAGACAAGCGCTGCATGCTTTTCGGCTGGGCTTTATCCATCCCTTCAGCCATGAGGAATTGCGATTCAACTCCCCCGTGCCGCCCGACATGCTTGAGGCGCAATCGGCCATGGGTCTGCAAAACCCCCTCGGCTAGAATGGGTGATTGATTTCCCCGGATACCTGATGATGAATACCCTGGATGCCAAGCGTGTCCTTGAGACGGCTTTGTTGTGCGCCTCCCAGCCTCTGCAGGTGCGGGAATTGCGACAACTTTTTCATGACGAACTCGGGGCCGATACCCTCAAAACCTTGCTTGAATCGCTGCAACAAGATTGGCAGCAACGCGGCATAGAACTGGTGCAGGTGGCCAGTGGTTGGCGCATGCAAAGTCGCCCTGAAATGCGCGATTTTCTCGACCGGCTGCATCCGGAAAAACCGCCTAAATACTCCCGGGCAGCCATGGAAACCTTGGCCATCATTGCTTACCGCCAGCCGGTCACCCGGGGCGACATGGAAGACATCCGTGGCGTGACCGTCAATTCGTTGGTCATCAAGCAGCTCGAAGACCGGGGTTGGGTAGAGGTGATTGGGCACCGAGAAACCGTTGGTCGCCCCATGCTGTACGCCACCACCCGCCAGTTTTTAGACGATTTGGGCATTGCTTCGCTGGACCAGTTGCCTGCCTTGGAAACACAAGGCACCACAGAAGGGTTTTTCGAGCAACTCGCGCCCATCACAGAAGAGGCCGATCCTTCGCAAATGGCCATGGCGCTGGAAAACGACAGCCAAGACGGGGAATCGCAACCGGGCTTAGCCAATGGCGATTCAACCGCTGCGGGTAACTCCCCTTGAGTAAGCCCGGCATCCAGTTTGACGAAATCGTCTCCGGCGCCTACGACACCCAAGCGTCCACAGACACACCCGTTGTACCGCCCAAACGCGTGTTGAGCGCGCAGCCCGAAACCCCGAAATTACACAAAGTTTTGGCGCAATCTGGTTTGGGCTCGCGCCTAGACATGGAGCAGTTGATCGCGGACGGCAAAGTGCTGGTCAACGACCAAGCTGCGCATGTGGGCCAGCGCATTCAGTACGGTGACCGCATCAAAGTCAACGGCAAGCCTTTGTTTGTGCGCATTGAGCCGCCGCCGCCTCGCGTGATTGCTTATCACAAGCCTGCCGGTGAAATTGTCAGCCGCGATGACCCACAAAGCCGCCCGACGGTGTTTCGCAAATTGCCCAGGCTACAAACAGGCAAATGGCAATCGGTTGGCCGGTTAGACCTGAACACCGAAGGCTTGTTGTTGTTCACCAATTCAGGCGAGTTGGCCAACAAATTGATGCACCCGCGTTTTGGCTTGGAGCGTGAATATGCGGTTCGTGTGTTGGGTCATTTGAGCAACATTGAAAAAGCCAAATTGCTCGAGGGTGTGCAACTCGAAGACGGTGAAGCCCGTTTCGGCAGCTTGGAAGAAGGGGGCGGCGAGGGCGTCAATTGCTGGTACCGCGTCACTATCCAAGAAGGCCGCAACCGCGAAGTTCGTCGCATGTTCGAAGCCGTCGGGCACGCAGTCAGCCGGTTGATTCGCATCCGTTACGGCAAGATGCTGCTGCCGCGTGGACTCAAGCGCGGTGAATGCATGGAACTCGATGGCGTGGACACCGAACAACTGATTCGCAGTGCGGGCTTGGGCCGTGTGTCAGGAAAAACGGCTGGTGTGAGGGCGTCTTCGCCTGTGGCAAACGTGCGTGCGACCCGACCTGCGAACAAGTCTGCCGCGCCCGCCAAGCCCGATTACATCGGGGCTGACAGCCTCACCCGACAGCGCCGCGACCAAAAAACCAAAACCTCTCGTTCTAAGGCTTTACCCCGCAGAGCTAAAATGGGGTGATATTGGTTATTCGACCTTATTTTTGTCAACTTTTTTGGAAACTTTTCTCATGGCTATCGAACGCACCCTCTCCATCATCAAACCCGACGCAGTGGCGAAAAATGTCATCGGCCAAATTTACAGCCGCTTTGAAGGCGCTGGCCTGAAAATCATCGCGTCGCGCATGGCCCACCTCAGCCGTGGCGAAGCCGAAGCCTTTTATGCCGTTCACAAAGCCCGTCCTTTTTTCAAAGACTTGGTCGATTTCATGGTTTCTGGTCCGGTCATGATCCAAGTGCTCGAAGGCGAGAACGCCATCCTCAAAAACCGTGACCTGATGGGCGCGACTGATCCTAAAAAAGCCGACAAAGGCACCATTCGCGCAGACTTTGCAGACAGCATCGACGCCAATGCGGTGCACGGCTCCGATGGCCCTGACACCGCTGCGCAAGAAATCACCTTTTTCTTTGCGGGCATGAACGTTTTCAACCGTTGAAGCTGGCTCGCCCTGCCGCGCCATGAAAACCAATCTGCTGGATTTCGATCTCGATGGTTTGGTGGATTGGTGCCAAGCGCAGGGCGAAAAAAAATTCCGTGCGGTTCAGCTGTTTCGCTGGATCCACCAAAAAGGCGTGGCTGATTTTTCCGCCATGACCGACTTGGCGCAGAGTTTGCGTCAAACCCTCCTAGAAAAAGCGGAAGTTCGCGCCTTGCCCGTGTTGAGTCGGCATGACTCCGCAGACGGCACCCTCAAATGGATGTTCGATGTGGGACAAGGCAACGCCATCGAAACCGTTTTCATTCCCGAAGCAGACCGTGGCACTTTGTGTGTGTCGTCGCAAGCCGGTTGTGCGGTGGGTTGTCCGTTTTGCTCCACCGGTGCGCAAGGCTTTAGCCGCAACCTCAGCACCGCAGAAATTTTGGCCCAGCTGTGGTTTGCGGAAACCACGCTGCGTCAAGCGATGGGCACCGATGAGCGCGTCATTTCCAACGTGGTGATGATGGGCATGGGCGAACCCTTGCAAAACTACAACGCCTTGGTACCTGCTTTAAAAACCATGTTGGACGACCATGCCTATGGACTGTCCCGGCGGCGGGTGACGGTGTCTACCTCAGGTGTGGTGCCCATGATCGAGCGTTTAAGCCATGACTGTCCCGTGGCGTTGGCCGTGTCTTTGCATGCGCCGGATGACGCCCTCCGTGACCGCTTAGTGCCGCTGAATCTGAAATACCCGCTGGCTGAATTGCTGCAAGCTTGTCGCGATTACTTGGCTTTCGCACCGCGTGACTTCATCACGTTTGAATATTGCATGTTGGATGGCGTGAACGATTCAGACGCCCACGCACAGGCTTTGGTGGCATTGGTTCGACCACCGCTGAGCGAGCCGTTGCCTTGCAAATTCAATTTGATTCCTTTCAATCCGTTTCCAGCGTCGGGTTTGCTGCGCTCTTCTTCCGAGCGAGTCAAAGCGTTCGCTGCTGTGTTGTCATCGGCTGGCATCGTCACCACGGTGCGCAAAACCCGTGGCGACGACATTGCAGCAGCCTGCGGTCAGTTGGCAGGCGATGTACAAGACCGTACCGATGTGGCGGGCAGACGCGCCAAAACCATTCAGATTCATGCTTGATTGCGGCAAAATCTAAACATGCAACAACCCATCCCTTTTTCCAAACCCCAACGCCACCGTTCATTGCAAGCGCGTGTCAGTTGGGGCGAACAAGTGGTCACCATCGGTGGTGACGCACCTGTGCGGGTGCAATCGATGACGAATACCGATACCGGCGACGCCATCGGAACCGCCATACAGGTCAAAGAATTGGCGCAGGCCGGGTCCGAATTGGTCCGCATCACGGTCGATACCCCCGAATCTGCCAAAGCCGTTCCATACATTCGCGAGCAATTGGACAAAATGGGTGTGCATGTGCCCTTGGTGGGCGACTTCCATTACAACGGCCACCGCTTGCTCACCGAGTTTCCTGAATGCGCCAAGGCACTTTCCAAGTACCGCATCAACCCCGGCAATGTGGGCAAGGGTGACAAGCACGACAAACAGTTCGCGCAAATGATTGAAGCCGCTGTTCGCTACGACAAAGCGGTGCGCATCGGTGTGAACTGGGGCAGCTTAGACCAAGAATTGTTGGCGCGTTTGATGGACATCAATGCTGGGCGAGAACTGCCGTGGGACGCCAAGCAGGTGATGTACGAGGCGCTGGTCACCTCAGCATTGGAGTCCGCTGAATTGGCCGAACGCTTAGGGTTGGCGCGGCACCAAATCATTTTGAGTTGCAAGATGAGCGGTGTGCAAGACTTGATCGCTGTTTACCGCGAATTGGCACGTTGCACCGACCATCCTTTGCATTTGGGTTTGACCGAAGCCGGCATGGGCACCAAGGGTACCGCTGCGTCCAGTGTGGCTTTGGGGGTGTTGTTGCAAGAGGGTATTGGTGACACGATACGTGTTTCCTTGACGCCGCAACCCGGCGAAGCGCGGACCCAGGAAGTGCTGATCGCGACGGAAATTTTGCAAGCCTTGGGGCTGCGTGCGTTTGTGCCCAGTGTCACTGCATGCCCCGGGTGCGGTCGCACCACCAGCACCACTTTTCAAGAACTGGCCATGCAGATTGACGATTACCTGCGTTACCAAATGCCGGTGTGGCGCAAACAATACCCCGGTGTGGAGAACCTCAAAGTGGCTGTCATGGGGTGTATCGTCAATGGCCCGGGCGAAAGCAAGCATGCAGACATCGGCATCAGCTTGCCTGGCACAGGCGAAGCACCGGCAGCGCCAGTGTTTATCGATGGCGAAAAGGCGCTTACCTTGCGCGGCGACAATATCGCCAAAGAATTCCACGACATTGTCGAAAACTACGTTCAAAAGAAATATGCGATACAGGCCTGAGTGCTGATCGCCACACATCACCATGGTTGAAAAATTAACGGCCGTCAAAGGCATGAACGACATATTGCCGCCCGAGTCCGCACGCTGGGAAGCTTTGGAAACCGCAGTGCGCGATGTCATGCGTTTGCATGCCTATCGCAATATACGCACACCTATCGTCGAACCCACAGCCTTGTTTGTGCGGGGCTTGGGCGAGGTGACCGATATCGTTGAAAAAGAAATGTATTCGTTCGAAGACCGTTTGAACGGTGAACAATTGACCTTGCGCCCCGAGTCCACCGCCGGTGTGGTGCGTGCTGTGGTTGAGCACAATTTGTTGTACGAAGGGGGAAAGCGGCTTTATTACATGGGGCCGATGTTCCGACACGAGCGCCCCCAGCGCGGGCGCTATCGCCAGTTTCACCAAATTGGCGCAGAAGCGCTGGGCTTTGGCGGCCCGGAGGTGGATGCCGAGTTGATATTGCTGGCGGTGGCTTTGTGGAAGGCCATCGGCTTGCAAGATGTTCGACTTGAGCTCAACAGCCTGGGTCAACCCCCTGAACGTCTCCAGCACCGAGCTGCGTTGATTGCTTATTTTGAGCAGCATGCAGACCAACTCGATGAAGACGCCAAACGGCGGTTGCACAGCAATCCGCTGCGCATTTTGGACAGCAAGAACCCGGCGATGAAGGAGCTGAACGATGCAGCGCCCAAGCTCCTTGATTTTCTGGGTGAAGAAAGTTTGGCGCATTTCAATGCTGTTAAGGCTATTTTGGATGTCAATGGCGTAAATTACCGCATCAATCCGCGTTTGGTTCGCGGCATGGACTACTACAACCTGACGGTCTTCGAGTTCATCACCGAGCGGCTTGGCTCACAAGGCACGGTGTGCGGCGGTGGTCGCTACGACTATTTGATTGGCGAAATCGGCGGCAAACACGCGCCTGCGGTCGGCTGGGCGTTGGGCGTCGAGCGCGTGCTGGAGTTGCTCAAAGAGCAGGGCAGTCCATCGCCTGACGTAGCAGCAGATGCTTATGCCATCGTGCCGGAGGCATCTTCGCTGCCGCGGGTCATGCCGGTTCTGCAAACCTTACGCAGCATGGGCGTTTCGGTACAAATGCATGCACCCACCGGCGCTGCAGACGGCATGGGCAGCATGAAGTCGCAATTTAAAAAGGCCGATGCCAGTGGTGCCCGCTATGCCTTGGTGTTTGGCCTTGACGAACTGGCCTCAGGGCAAGTCACCGTCAAGGCTTTGCGCGATGGGCAAGGCGCACAAAGGACAGAAGCGCTCGGTCATGTGGCCGAATGGGGCCACAGCCTACAATCAACTCTTTTACCCTAGATATTTGGAACCGCATGGCTACCCATCTTGACCTCGAAGAACAAGAACAACTCGACCAGTTCAAACATTTTTGGAGCCGCTGGGGCAACCTGATCACCGGGTTGATCACCGTCGTGTTGGTGATTTACGCCAGCTGGAACGGTTGGAATTACTGGCAACAACGCCAGGCCGCACAAGCCGCGGTCTTGTATGACACCTTTGAAAAATCTGTTCGCGGCAAAGACGATGCACTCATGGCGCGTTCTTTGTCGGATTTGCAAGACCAGTTCGCTCGCACCACGGCTGCCCAACAAGCTTCATTGTTGGCGGCTCGCATCCATGTCGACAGGGCGAATTTGGGTGAAGCCGAAAAAGCCTTGCGTTGGGTGATCGAGTTAAACAAGGACCCTGGTTTCGTGGCGCTTGCGCGTTTGCGTTTATCGGCTTTGGAAATCGAACGCAAAAACTTGCCCAAAGCCCAAGAATGGGTGCAAGGCCAAAAACCTCCTGCCGGTTTTCAGGCGTTGTTTGATGACCGCTTGGGCGATATCGCCATGTTGCAAATGAAAAATGAAGAGGCCAAAAACCACTTTTTGGCAGCCTGGAAAGGCATGGAAGAAACAAACGAATACCGCCGTTTGATTGAAGTCAAATTGGCGTCTTTGGGTGTCAACCCCAACCCCGCTCCAAAGCCATGATCCTGTTGAACTTCTCTGGATGGCGTCTCGCCTTGGGTGCCTTGGCTTGCATGATGTTGGCGGCTTGCGGTTCGCCCCCCAAACCCACACCTGCCGCCATCGGCAATTTCAAAGTCCTGCAACCCCTGACCCCAAGTTGGGTTTTCAAATTTTCTGCGGTCAATCAACTGAACCAAAGCCTGGCCGTCGTCAATGACAAAGTGGCTATTGCAGCTGCTGATGGCGCTGTGGCTGTGGTTCACACCGACAATGGCAAATTGGTTTGGAAGCATGACATTGGCACCCGTTTGTTGTCCGGCGCGGGCTTTAACGGTGAGCAGCTGGCGGTGGTTACCGTGTCCAACGAATTGGTGGTGCTCAACGAAGGCAAGGAAATCTGGCGCAAGCGTCTGCGGGCGCAGTCTTACACCAATCCTTTGGTGGCTGGCGGGCGTGTCTTTGTGTTGTTGGCGGACCGATCTGTCGCGGCTTTTGATGCGTTGACAGGACAGTTTTTGTGGACCCAACAGCGGCCCGGGGAGCCTTTGGTATTGAAGCAAAACGGCGTGTTGTTGCCTTTTCAAAATACTTTGATCGCTGGCCTCGGTGGACGGCTGGTTGCCATGAACCCTGACAACGGTCAAATCATTTGGGACGTGGCCATGGCCAATCCCCGTGGCGTCAACGATTTAGAGCGTTTGGTAGATTTGGTTGCCACCGCCTCGCGTGTCAACAACACCGTGTGTGTGCGGGCTTTCCAAGCGCAAGTAGGTTGTGTCGATGTGACCCGAGGCGCGCTATTGTGGAACAGGGCTTCCGTGGGGGTGCAAGGCGTTGATGGCGATGCCAAGTTGCTCGTGGGTTCTGAATCCAATGGTGTTGTGCGCGCCTGGTCACGCGCAGCAGGCGAACGTGCCTGGGACACGGACCGCTTGAAGTACCGAGAATTGACCTCGCCGCTGGTAACCGCCAAAGGCGTGGTACTCGGTGACGAAGGAGGATGGTTGTATGTCCTGTCTGCCAGCGATGGCAGTTTGCTCAACCGCATACAGACCAGCTCCTCGGGGTTTGCCTCTGCTCCCACGCCATTGGCCCAGGGAGGCTTTGTGGTTTTGACACGCAACGGTCAACTGCTGGCTTATCAACTGCCCTGAGCGCTGGGGTGATGCTGTGAAACCCGTATTGGCCATCGTTGGCCGCCCCAATGTTGGTAAATCAACGCTGTTCAACCGCATCACCAAAACCCGCGATGCCATCGTCGCCGACTATGCAGGTTTGACCCGCGATCGCCACTATGGCAGTGCGAAACACGGCAAGCACGAATTCATCGTGATTGACACGGGTGGCTTTGAGCCCACCGCTGACAGCGGTATCTACAAAGAAATGGCCAAGCAAACACGCCAGGCCGTGGCCGAATCCGATGCGGTCATTTTTGTGGTCGATGCCCGAGAGGGTTTGTCGGCGCAAGACCATGACATTGGCAACTACCTCAGACGCTTGGGCAAACCATGTTTGCTGGTGGCCAACAAAGCCGAAGGCATGCAAAACGGCGTCAAGTTGGGTGAGTTCTTTGAATTGGGTTTGGGCGAGGTCATGCCGGTGTCGGCGTCGCACGGTCAGGGTATTCGCAGCATGATCGAGGCCGCGCTTGAGCCTTTGCATTTGCCCGAGGACGATGACGAAGATGCCGAAGACGACGGCAGCCCTAAGCCTTTGAAATTGGCGGTGGTCGGGCGACCCAATGTGGGCAAATCCACTTTGATCAACACCTGGCTCGGTGAAGAGCGCTTGGTAGCCTTTGACCTGCCGGGCACCACACGCGATGCGATCAGCGTGCCTTTTGAGCGCAACGGGCAAGCGTTTGAATTGATCGATACGGCCGGATTACGCCGCCGGGGCAAAGTATTTGAGGCGATTGAAAAATTCTCGGTGGTCAAAACCTTGCAGGCCATTGAATCCGCCAATGTGGCCTTGCTGTTGCTTGATGCGACGCAAGGCGTGACCGATCAAGACGCCCATATCGCAGGGTTCATATTGGAAACTGGCCGTGCTGTGGTGCTTGCAGTGAATAAATGGGACGCGGTGGATGCCTACCAACGCGAATTGGTTGCTCGGTCTATCGAAAACCGCTTGGCTTTTTTGAAGTTTGCCAAGCTGCACCATATTTCTGCCACCAAGCGACAAGGCCTCGGCCCGGTGTGGTTGTCCATTGCGCAGGCGCACCAATCGGCCATGTGCAAAATGTCCACGCCTGTGCTGACGCGTTTGCTGTTGGAAGCGGTGCAATTTCAAGCCCCAAAGCGCGCAGGCATGTTCCGACCCAAGCTGCGTTATGCGCACCAAGGAGGCATGAATCCACCGGTGATTGTGGTGCACGGCAATTCTTTGGAGCATGTCACCGATTCGTACAAACGTTTTCTCGAAGGGCGGTTTCGCAAGGCCTTTTCCCTCGAAGGTACACCTTTGCGGATTGAAATGAAAACCTCGCACAACCCTTATACCGACAAAGATTGAAGTTCAACCTGAGCCTGAGAGAGGCTATTTCAGCTGTGGTATGTTATGAACTTCCTCATCAAACACGGAGAATATCGTGAATCAAAAAGGGCAACTTTTACAAGACCCGTTTCTCAACATTT
>Ga0192647_100325_pt1 | contig 32934 bp, 22 predicted proteins | sample LauGreFa1BDMLBSN_2_FD_133046 | JGI IMG/M metagenome (GOLD analysis project Ga0192647, IMG submission 133046) | Freshwater lake microbial communities from Lake Michigan, USA - Fa13.BD.MLB.SN - reassembly | ecosystem: Environmental > Aquatic > Freshwater > Lake | place: Lake Michigan, USA... | reverse complement strand
TATATCGTCATAAAATCCACCGAGACTGTGATGCCCCCTCTAGTGTAAGTTCGGGTGCAAGGTCGGATGTAAGAAATTAGTCGTTTGAACTAGGGTGGGATTTATTTTGTTAGGGAGGGGGGTCGTTGATGGGATACAGGGTGCGTCTTTCACTTGCTGGATCGAATGGGGGCATCAAACAGGTCACCACACACCGTGAAGACAACCTGCACGGTCTCACATGATGAGACGGGCCGTCGGTTGGATAAGATCCGCTAGCACCTGCAAGGGTGCCCCAATGCAAGACCCATCATGGAGTCGATATCCCGCCCACATGGCCTCTTGCTTGGGATACAACGGGAAGCACGTTCCCCATTTGGCCTTACCCCCTCGACGCTCGATCGGGTCATCACGATATGTACCTGAGACCGGTCACCATTGTATGATCTCACATGCCCATCCAAGATGGGTCATCCCACCCACCTAACATCCGGTGATGGTCTTGGTCAAACGGTACCCAGTGAATGCGATGCACACCCATTGTGCCACGTGTCGGTGGGTGATGCACGTGCTACCCATCCGGTACTGATCACCGATACGACTTGGGCCGTTGCCACACAGGCCCCGTGCACCAAAAAAACCCAACCTGCCCCATGACTGAACGGGCACCGATTGGATAGAGGCACCCCAGCATGAGATAGACCATACCCCCATACCCACCAGTCGATCACGGGTCGTTTGCCCCTACACTGACGCGATCGGTTGGTGGGCCACGATCGCCATTACTAGGCCGTGCGTCATGGACAAAAGACCCAAGGGGCCTCCATCGCGACGGCATCTGTTAACCGATTGGTCACCCCGGGCTTTGCCCTATCACCACCCACGATCCAACCAAATCCCCACCAACACCAAAGGGGCACATTCGTGCCCCTTTGGTGGTTACACCATCTTGCGACCCCTCACCGATTAGATGGAGTCGGCATACGTGATGGTAATGGTATCGACCATGTCACCACGGAACAAATCGTTAATCGCACCATAGGCAATACTAAAATCATATTTCGCCGCTTGTGATGCACGTAATGGGGCATCCACTCTCAACACCAAGTTGGTCGCCAACGAATGGTTGCTAGACAACATCGGATCAGGTGATTGGCCTGAGGGTGTCCCTGGCACCGAATTGGCCGCAGTCGAAATGGTGTAAGGCAAGGCATTGCCCACTTCCCCTGCCCGAGCAGTAACCCCAGCCAGTTTCAATTTTCCTAGGTTTGTTGATTCAACAGTGACACTGTACCCAGCACGGTTGTTATTCTCAATGGTGAGGCTACCCAAATTGATACTACCATTTGCCGCAGCGGTCACGGCAAGGGTACTACCGGGTGACCATACACTTGAACTAATGTTATTGACTGTACTGGTGGGTGCAACGCTGGCAGCCGACACCATCAACGAAGCCCCACCCAACATAACCGCCATCATTCCCAATAATTTTGTGCATTTCATGATCCATTCCCCTTTTTTGATCACTTTTTATGGCCTGGCTTGACCACCTCATCCCGCTATTCAACAAAACCGAGACCCCTTGTGTCAGTCGTCATTCCCGCCCCCTTTCTATCCAAAGTCCCCCTGTTTATACCCACCACCTCCCATCTAAAAACATCGATTTTTTTTGATCTATGGGCAGGATCTGAAAAAGTCTTATCGGGCTTGAACGGTTCTAACCGGTTTTCTTGTTGCCACCTGATGCCACTTGTTGCGTTTGCAACCTGGATTGTCGCGCTTTGGCAATAAATGTCTTTAAGTCAGGGTATTGGGGATCCAAGGTTAGGGCCGTATGCCACATTTTTTCTGCTTTTTCCCACTCCCTCATTCGAAAATAAATCGACCCCATCCGAACATAAATATCGGGGTAGCGTGGCATTAAGGTGCGGGCCTCTTCATACGCTGCCACCGCTTTGGTGTATTCTTTTTTGTAGAATCGTTCGTTCCCTTTTTCCATCAACTGATACGTCTTCATCATTTGGGCCATCATTTTGGATCGCTCCCCCTCTGACAAACCAGTGGGGGTAGGCTTCATTCGTTTGAACGGATCTGAAAAACCCGATACGGGGGGTAGTTTACTGCTTGTCACACCATCAGTGGGCCGTTTCTGCTCCCCCGTCGGTATGGGCAATGGTTTACTGGTGCCTCCCGATGGTGTCCACCCCCCTGATGGCCTTTCGGGCTTTGGCAGTGCCGGTGTCGGAGTACCACCACCTTTTACAAGCCCCTGCTTGACCACCCCTCGTTTTTCACTCTCTGATGGCTGGTAGCACACCGTTACCACCATCTTTTCTTTCCCCGAAGGCCCCATCCCTTCGATCACGATAGGGGTCACCACATTGGCTTGTAATGGCAATCGGTGGTGTACCCACTGCATGGCCCCCACCGGCACCGTCACATGATTGATTTTTACACCCGACCACGCCGTTCGAGCCTTTAAAAACACCGCCGGCTTGTTGACGATGACCACACCCTTGGGCCAGGCCCCCAACACGGGTGAGGCCCACTCCCATGCCACCAAAGGGGACACTGGCTGATTAACCGGTTGGGTTGCCAGCACTGCCGGCGTTACCACTTGGGCTGTTTTTTGAATCAGTAACCGTCGTTCCACCGTGCCCTGTCCTTGTGCCACCAACCGAATACGGGCATCGGCCTGCATCAATCGAATGGGGATCGAAAAAGTGCCATCTGGCTGGACGGTAACATCCACATCATTCACTGTCAGGGAACCTGCCCGATGGGTGCGGCCTTTTAACACCCAACGATCGCCCTTGATATCAATCACGTTGTGGGTAGCCGCCACCCCGTCAATATATAAGGTTGGGGTGGGGTCAACGGGTACGACGGCCGCTTGTGGGAACCGATTCACCACCACTATTTTTTTGGTGTACCGATGTGAGGACAGCAACGTGGCGACCACTTTTAGCGTGATGCCCGTGCGCGGAATACCGTTCAGTGGAAACGAAAACCGACCATTGGGTTTCATGGCCACGGGCTCGCCATTGACGTGAATGGCCGTTACATCATGTGACAACCCATGCAAGATGATATTGGAGGTGGTCACCACCACTTTCTCACCCTCTACCGTGGCCCCACGAGGCAAAAACAACATGACAGGGTCCAAACTTCGTTCTACCCCCTCGTCTTCGGCCTCCCCTTCATTAACTGGCTCAGGCGTGTACGTCACTGACTCTTTGGGGGGTGGGGCGGGAGGCCCGATCACACTATCAGGGGTCTCAACACGCTGACTCCCAACTGGCACATACATCACCTGTAGCACATACGGTTGGGCCGATGGAATGTCCGGTGTGATGAGCTGTAAGTTGGTTTTAAGGTTGGGCTGTAAAGACACCACCTCATAAAATCGGCCTGACATGTCCACCGATACTGGTACCCCATTTAATAACAATCGGGTCACTGGCTGAACATTTCCTTTGATTAAAATAGACGGCTTCGAGGTTAGGAACACCCCTTCTTCTGCCATTGCCCGATGGGTCTGAGGGGTGGGCGTTAATACCTTAATGGGGGAGTCAGCCCCCAGGGCAACCCCTATCCATACCCCCCACCAACAAACCAATAACCCCTTTTTTAGTCCCACCCTACTCAATATTTCCCAGCGGATGGGCCACTCGCCAGGCTTCCGCCACCGCTTCCGCCACACGATACGTGACCGATTTATCCAATACAGACGGTAAGATGGCGTCCACTGAGGGTGAGATTGACTCGGCCAACGCCATGCTTGCTGCCACCTTCATGCTTTTGGTAATCACCTTGGCACGGGCATCGATGGCCCCTCTAAACACACCCGGGAACGCCAACACATTGTTCACTTGATTGGGGAAATCACTTCGACCCGTCCCCACAATATAGGCCCCTGCCTCCCGTGCCAGCTCAGGCATGATTTCAGGTATGGGGTTGGCCATGGCTAAAATGATCGGATCAGGGGCCATGCTGCGAATCATGTCTTGGGTGAGTGCTCCTGCCACGCTCACCCCTAAAAACACATGGGCACCCCTCAGGGCATCTGACAACCCACCCGAACGACCCGATCGATTGGTTTTCATGGCCAACCGTAATTTGTCTGGGGCGGATTCTAAATCCGGTCGGTTTTCATACAAAATGCCCTTGGAATCACACACCAAAATATCTTGAAACGGTGTGGGCAACAATGGGTCATGCCCACAAGACAACAACAATTCAGCAATGGCAGTGCCTGCTGCCCCGCCCCCATTGATGACCACCGTTAACTCGCCCAATGATCGACCCATCACCTTGGCCGCATTTAATAGGGCCGCCAAGACCACAATGGCGGTACCATGCTGGTCATCATGAAACACGGGGATCCCCAAATCTTGCAGGGCCAACTCAATTTCAAAACACCGTGGCGATGCAATGTCTTCTAGGTTAATACCCCCAAACACAGGGGCGATGTTTTTAATGATGTTAATCAGTTCAATCGTGTTTTGGGATTCAATACAGATGGGAAACGCATCAATATTGGCATATTCTTTAAACAGAATGGCCTTTCCTTCCATCACCGGAATGGCGGCATGGGCACCAATGTTACCCAACCCCAATACCGCTGAGCCGTCACTTACCACGGCCACCGTGTTTTTTTTGATCGTCAGTTCAAACGCCTTGTCTTGATCGGCGGCAATTTCTTCGCATACGCGTGCTACCCCTGGGGTGTAGGCCAAGGATAAATCATGTCGGTTTTCAATTTTAACCTTGGAGCGAATTTCTAGTTTACCCGCATGCTGTCGATGCAGGGAAACCGCTTGGTCGTAAACAGATGGTTGGGTGGTATCAATGGTCATATTGGGTGCTCCTACAATAGTTTGGGTACAGTATCCCACATTTGTTTCACCTGCAAAATAGGTTTTTTATAAACCGGCTACCCAACTGGACCCTCCCCTGGCCAAGCCCCTGCCATTCAATCGTAAGGTTGGCGTATTTGAGTGGACGGTGCCATCTTGTTCAGACGCGTCACAATCCGGATTGCATTGTATCTCGAATCCGTTTCATTAATGCGGGCTTATCATGGCATATCGTATGAATATCCGGGTCATACGCCTCATTCTTGACCGGCCCAAACACGGCCCGGCGATCGTTCAAAGCACCCCACATTTGATCCCCATAGGCCACATGCCAATACTCTTTGCCATAATTGCTTAGCCCTGCAAATACTGCGGCATGCATCAAAAGGGTGCGATGACGCTTTTGGGCGTCACTGAGGCCTTCTGACAGCGTGGCCGCTATGGGGTTCTCTCCCCACAACACACCAAACTTACCCATGTCCACCAGTGTCTTGGTTGCCACATCAAACAATACCAAATCAATGGCCCCACCGGTACAATGGGGGGGAATACAGCCGTCTAAAAAGGGGGCCACCCATTTAGATGTCTCACGGTATAACCGGTCATCCGACCAGCTTGGGTATTCTTTTCCCAATTCGACCGCTTTGGCGATAAAATACGTTTGCTGCAATGAGACCGGTCGAAAGGCTTCATACACCGCAATCCCCAGATGCAATGGCAAGATCGCTAGCATCAGCTTGATTTTTTCTGCTAGCTCTGGACGTGTATACATGGCATACAATGAGCGAGACTGATAGCGGGCATCACACGATGCCATGGCACAAAGCCGACCGTCAAACCCTATTGTACTCAGGTTTACTAAATGCGTTTCAGGGTCTTTTTCGACGACACGGACACCGGCAAGGTCGGCTATGTCGCCGTCAAAGATGGCCTCCTTAACACCGTACCTTGGTAGTGCGATGTGACGATTAAATGGTGACATCTTGCTGATTTATTTTTTGGGTCATGCTTACCCACTCTTTTTTTGTCATGCTGGCTTCCATCACATCAGCGTGGTCTTTCGTTTGGCTGGTGATGCCCCCCTCATCATCCCTGCCTTATGACAACGAATAGGCCACGGCATCTAACCACCCCGCCCCCACGGCACAAATCGAAACCGTCGGGGCCCCGCATACCCCCTCATCACCCACCAACTCAGCCAAGCGATGGACCCCATCGGGTGGATTCGTCAGCCATGTGTCCAATGCCGCCTCTGGTCCCATCGTGGCAAATCGGTCACGCAATCCCCCCGCAATTAAGAGGGTCGCCCGCATCGCCCCACCCCATAACAATCCTTGGTGGGTCACCTCCCATTCGGATGTGGGATGCAAGGAGGTCACCATCTGCTTCAATCGATTAATCCCCAATCGCTGGGTCACCGCTTCGATCCACGCCCGTGCCTCGTGACCACCCAACCCCAACACCTCCGGCATAAGGGTCAACTGATGCACCTTGGCTACCCCTTGGGCCACCTCCACCGGCAGTCCTTGTGCCACCCAGTGGGTCACCATTGGGTCAGTGGGAGATGGATCTGACCACGCGGTCAAATGGTCTTGAATGGTGGGTATGTTTGCCAGTGACAACGGCCACCCAGGAATCAACAAGACCGATTGTACCAACGCTTTTAGCTGGTCTTCCATGGCCACCACCACCGAACAAATGGTCTGCTCGCCCAATCCAGACTGTGCCAACTTCGAGCGTATTGGACCCAATCCCAATGCCTGATCCAATACCCAATAGGCCATGGCCATTCGGGGAATGGACGCCCCAGTAATGAGGCCTGTCTCATAAAAAAACAAACTGCCTGCTTGGTTCACCATCCGATTGGTTAACAAGGTGGCCACAATGTGACGTTGCAACCGGTGTTGCGGCAAGGAACCCGATACCCGTCCCCGAATCACTGGGGGGAAATACCCTTCATACAACGCATGAAAGGATGGGTCATCGGGTAAGTCATCCGCCATCAACGCCTCGAATACTTGCATTTTAATGTAGGCCTGAATCACCGCCAAAATGGGCCGGGGCATACCAGACTCAAATGGGGCCAATGCCGCCCCGTACGGCAATTGTTCGGTTCTGGCATCCAGCATCCCCGATGCCACCATATCCTCTATTAATCTCACCATCATCACCCCGTTGGCCTGAGACCGAAGGTGATCCATGGTTAACAACCGGTGCTGGCCTCGGTTGTTGGCCAAGACCAGGGCGGCCACTTCTTGGGTGGCGGCCTCTAAGCAAGCGTCACGATCCGATTGGGAAGACAACACCCCACTACTCAGCCACTGGTCCAATAAAATTTTGATATTGACTTCATAATCCGAAAAATTGACCCCTGCTGAATTGTCAATCGCATCGGTATTGATACACCCACCCCGTTGGGCATACTCAATGCGTGCGGGATGGGTCACCCCCAAATTGGCCCCCTCCCCAATGACCGTCGCCCGACACTGAGAAATGGGGAGCCTTACCCCATCATTCGCAGGATCCCCGACCGACCCATCCGTTTGATCACTTGCTTTGTAATAGGTGCCAATGCCACCCAACCACATCAATTCCACCCTCATGCTCAAAATGGCCCGAATCAGCCCTTCACCTGATAAAGTATCATCCTGAATATCCAATACCCTTTTCATTTGCGGTGTCACCACAATGGATTTGGCCGACCGCTCAAATACCCCCCCACCGTCCGAAATCAATGCAGGGTTGTAATCGGTCCATGCACTCCGAGGCAACTGAAATAATCGTGACCGCTCCTCAAACGACAACCGAAGATCGGGGCTAGGGTCAATAAAAATATGGGCATGATTAAATGCCGCTTGCAACTGAATCATCGGGCTTAACAACATCCCATTTCCAAACACATCGCCGGACATATCCCCAATCCCCGCCACGGTGAATGGATCGGTTTGAATGTCTTTGCCTAACCCCGAAAAATGAAGGCGAACACATTCCCACGCCCCCCGTGCCGTGATACCTTCTTTTTTGTGGCTGTAGCCTTGTGACCCGCCGGATGCAAAGGCATCCCCTAACCAAAAGCCATACGAAGCTGCCACGTCATTGGCAATATCAGAAAACGATGCCGTGCCCTTGTCCGCCGCCACCACCAAATAGGGGTCGACGTCATCATGGCACACCACCTTTTCGGGTGGCTTGATCGACCCATCAGGCTGAATGTTATCGGTAATATCCAATAATGCCGCAATGAATCGTTGATACTGGGCCACCCCCTCTTGGGCCATCTCATCCCTCGATAACCCCGTCCGCTTGACCACAAACCCCCCTTTGGACCCTACGGGCACAATCACCACATTTTTAGTCTGCTGGGTTTTGACCAATCCCAATACTTCGGTCCTAAAATCATCGGGCCGGTCTGACCATCGCAACCCACCCCGGGCAATGGGCCCAAAACGCAGATGGGTCCCCTCCATCCCCACATCATGGACGTAGATTTCTCGGTAGGGTGCGGGCAAGGGCACCCCCTCGATTTGGGATGAATCCAGCTTGATGCTGATATGGGTATAAACCGACGGGTCATGCCGATAAAAATTGGTCCGCAACGTCACCATCATGAGGTTTTTTAACCGACGAAACAACCGGTCCTCCTCCACATCCAGTACCCGTGACAATGCAACTTCCACCGTTGAATCTGCCACCGCCATGGCCACCTCGTGCTGGGTCTGTTCAGGCGAAAAGCGGGCATGAAACAACTGTATCAAGGCATGGGATACAGCGGGATGAGCCAAGCAAATGCGATTGATTTTTTCTCTTGAAAACGCACCTTTGAGTTGTAATAAAAGGTTACGATAAGTCTGAATCACCCCCACTTCTCGCCACGATAGTCCAGACTCGATCACCAAGCGATTAAGGGGATCATTTTCTGCTTGTTGGATAAATACCGCCTTGAGCAAGCCCAATAACCGATTCACAGTGTCCCCGTCGGTGATCATGCTGCGATCAGCCTTTCCGACTCTAAAACTGTGAATATACCCCACATACCCACTACCGTCTCCGGCCCCTTCTGCAACCCGGGTGGTCAATTCATCAAACACATACAATCCCGCATGCTCTAATATGGGCATGATCTGAATAAGATCCATCTTGACCGGATGATAAATACTTAAATTGGATACCCGCCGATCCATGGATGACCCTGGCGATTCAAAATCAGTCAGGTTCAATTGCATCTCACCCGTGACACGCATTTGTTCCAAAAAGTGAATATCCGTCACGGTGCTATCCACCGTTCGCCTGACCTTGTGATGGTCAGGGAATGCCAAGCGATACCGCTGAAACCACGCTTCCGCCTGCTCGGGTACCCGTCGCTCCAATGCCCGGCGCAAGGTGAGTTTCCATGGCTCAATGGCCTGTCGCAATTGGGTCTGTAAGGCCACTATTGATTCCGTGGCATGGTGGTTATCCCCTGAAAAGTACACATGCAGACGGGTATGTTCCGGACTGGACACCTCAATCCACTCCGTATCAGGGTCTTGCTCCGACAACTGGAACCATTCCCTGACACGGGCCATTACCAACTCAATATTACGCCGCGAGGTTAAGGCATCGGGAATGACCACCATGACAAACTGGCGACCATTGCGTTTGCGACGTTCGGCCACCCACAATTGCGATGGATTGGCAATGGATAACAACGTATCCACAATAAATTGAAGATGAACTTGTGACGACCGAAACAATTCAAACTTGGGAATGGCCGTAAAAATACGAATAACCTCATTATAATCGTAACTATTGGGAATCATGCCTTTGGACTCAAAAATGGCTTTCATTTTGAGGTGAATCAAGGGGGTGTCCAGATTCTTTACAAACAGGCTGGAACGTTTGAGTAGGCCCACCCACACATATTCCGTCAGCTGATCACCTCGTCCAATGCGAAATCCCAACCGCATCAAGTGATCAAACCGTAAAATAGGTGACGGTAATGGCAAGGTGTCCAATACATAATCATCACCGTTTCCTGACAACCATTCCGAATGCCGACGTGCGGCTTCTAACAACGGCTGGGCATCGTACCCCAAAACCGATCGAAAGATGCCCGAACAGGAAGACGGCACCACTTTCACACACCCACCCGCATGGGTGAAACAAACATGACCAAAAAAAGAAAAATTATCGTCCGCCAACCATTGCAATAAGTTGACCCATTCTTCTTTTGGCTCTGATAACGCCGGCAATGATGTCGCCATGGCCTCTCGTAATGTGCTTAATCCGTTTTGAATAGTGGCCTGGTCATCATGCGACACATGCACCGCCCCCATGTGCCGCTTTAACGCTGGTAACCATGCCGTCAATTGGGCGGCCGACACCCCATCAAATACCACGTAGGTCACCGATAACCGATCAGACGCATCCAAGGGTGATGTAAATGCCGTAATGTGCCCCTCATCATGGCGGGTCACCCCCACAATGGGGTGAATCAATTGGGTGACCGTTAGCCCCATATGACGGCACCACTCATTGAGTGTCATGACCAAAAACACCGCATCCGCCCCCACACAATCCAAGGCCACCCGAGGGGGACTATGGTCCGTACGGGGGATATCGGATACCACCAATGCGGTGTCGCCTTGCATCAGGCTCATCACATGGTCTAGTCTGGTCTGTAAAAAACGAATGAGTTCAGGTACATCAAGTGAAAGCAAGGGGGCCGCCGATACCGCTTGCAAATAGTGCCGTGCAAATGATTGCAACAATGAATGGGTGGGAATAGCACGTAATAACGTATCCAATGATGACGCATGTAGAATAGGATCGGATGAATAATGGCCCATATGCTCCCTCAACGTGGTGGTTTATCCACAAAATAAAAGATGCCGTATACTGGACGGTTTAGCCAGTATATCACACCAAATAAAGGAAGTCCGATACATGATTGTCCACCCTATCCACGATCTCTCACCCACCACCCATCATTTTTTATCGGTTATTGCCGACCACTGGCGTGCCGAAGGGGTTCCCCCCATCGACTGTGACGCCTTTATTCATACCCAACGAGACTTGATCCGAAACGGCAGCATCCAAGGGGTGACCATCGAGGATGAGTCCCCTGTGGGCATCATGTGGGTCCACAGGCAATCCGCTCAATATGGCAGTGTGTTTGCCCACGTGCCGATTGAGTCGGCCCCCCCTCTGATCCAGGCCTTTGTCCATTCGGGTGTGGCCCAGGGGGTCATGATGGAATTAAATCAGTTGGTGCCCGACCCACTGTTTGGACTTGCCATGGAATCGGCGGGGTTTTTTGCCCTACCCCGTCAAAGCATGGTCGCCCCCTTGTTTGGCATCAGCACCCCCCCCCTGTCAGTCGAGGATGCCATTGTTCCCTTGGGACCTGAGCATCATGAGATCATTGCCCGCATTAGTTGGCCGGCCCATCAGTATTCAAATGACTACCCCCATTATGCCCCCTTGTCATCTTATGCCGACCGCTTGGCATTGGATCATGAGGTGTGGCAGCACACCTATGGCACCGTGATTCCAGCGGCTTCCCTGATGTGGGTCCACCAGGGCATCCCCGTGGCCATTTGTGAAATGGTCACCTGCCATTTTTGGCAACAACCCGACTTTCCTTGGGTCTTTGATATCGCCACCCATGTGGATCACATGGGACATCACTATGGCACACGCTTGCTTCAGGCCTGCATGCATCACTTGTGGCAACAGGGCCATAACATGATCGGGCTATCGGTAACCCAATCCAATCACGGGGCCATTCGGGTATATGACGCATTGGGATTTGGTGTTGAAACGAACCGTTGTGAATACATTCACCTTCCCTCTCTCTCGCATTAGGCGGTGCCACACCATCCCCCATCGGGACCGTCTTCTTTTCAATACCTTCCATGATTCGTCAGGGTTTAGGTCTCATTATCGGTTTGAAACCATTCATTTATCATGTATCGTCACCACATGATGTCACACTATCTAACCCGTATTCACGGGTTGTTTCGTCGTATTGGCCAACGTCCCACCCTAAAAAAAGTGGGTCAAAATACCCTCTGGTTGGTATTCGAAAAAGGGGGCATCAGCCTGGTATCTTTTGTGGTGGGGATTGTGGTGGCACGGTATTTAACCCCCAGTGGGTATGGCACCTTGGCCACGCTGAACAATCTCTTGGGGTTATTGGTTACCTTTGCCAGTCTGGGCCTTGAGCCAATTATTCAGCAACAACTCATTCGCTATCCTCGCCAACATGCAGCGATTCTCTATGCGGCACTGTCCGCCCGATTTGTCTCGGCCATGGTGATTAGCCTGTTGTTGGTCATATCCCAATACTGGGCACCCGGTCCATGGGGATGGGGCATGGTAGCCCTGATGGGAGCCGGCATGATAGGCAATGCCCTGTCGATTGTCCGTTCCTATTACGAAGCTCACATGTTGATCAAACCGATTGTGATCATCCAGTTGCTTATTCTCATGCTCACCAGCCTCATGAAAGTCATGGGGGTTTGGTACCAGTGGCCGGTCACATGGTTTTTTTTCACCTTTATCGTAGAAACTATCATGGGTGGGGTCCTGGGGCTCTTGTTTTTATCCCTTACCCAACTTCGTTGGGCTCTCCCATCCCTTCGCCTGATTCGACACCTGGTGCGACGTGCCTGGCCAATGTGGCTTCTTCTGTTCACCATGTTGGGCCATAACCGACTGGATCAGTGGCTGTTGTATCACTGGAGTACCCCCTACCAAACCGGACTTTATGCCTTGGCTGTTCGTTTTTGTGAGTATGCGGTGATGATTCCAACCTTGGTATTAAGTGTCTCTCAACCCGTTTTACAACCCCTCAAGCATCAAAACCCCACCCTGTTTCGCGATCGACTGGCCCAATTAAGTGGCTTGATGACCTTGGGTAGCCTGGTTATCATCGGCCTCTTGTGGCTGGGCAGTGCGGGATTGTTCGAATGGTTATATGGCAGTGCGTACACCCCGTCTATTAAGATGGTATGGGTATATGCGGGTTGTTTTTTGGGATGGGCACAATGGCCCGTATGCCACATCTATATGATGTCCAGTCGCCGTGCGTCCCATTGGACCCTGATCAATGCCATGGGGCTCATCCCCTACGGGGTGCTGTTAACCATCATGGTGCCGTTGTGGGGTGGCATGGGGGCGGCGGCGGCATCGGTCATCAGCGTATGCCTGACCACACTGGGACTACCGGCATTGTTCCCTTCCACCCGTCCCTTGTGTGGTATTTATTGGCAAGGTATGACCCTGCGTTCCTTGCGGGGTATGTGGCACCGATGGTGGGGCACCCCTCCCCTTCATCCCCCCATGTCCCACCATCATACTGGTCAATGAGGCGGGTCCTACCCTAAGATAGGCAAGCATACAGTCAAAGCAAACGATAAAGGCGGCATGGGTATATGAGTGATCGATATGGTGTTCGGAAGCCCCTGGGGGCGTCTATTATCGGCCAATTGGTATTTCATCAGCTGGTCGTGTCTCGTCGCACCCCATGGTGGCAGTGGACCGAGTCACTCTGGCAAGCCGGCTTGGCATGGGGCAAACACCGTTCTTGGGTGGTATCCATGCATGTCAACCATCATGCGATGCTCGCCCCCCTGGGTGATTATTGGGTTAACGAATGGATACAAGACGCCCACCGCATTCATCCGATTAGCCAAATGAGTACGGTATTGCTCAGTGAATGCCCCGATTTGCGGGTGATTGAGTTGGGATCCGGGGTAGGGTTTTGGGCCATGGTGTGTCCCCTTCCCCAGGTTCCCATATTGGGCATTGAAGCTGATTTTGAACGCTTTCGATTGTTGAACCGCAATGCCTTGTATATTGATCATTTTCAAACTGAATGTGCCGCCATCGATACCGACTCTACTACCTCGGCGGTATCCATTGATTCGGATATGAACCCATTGGTCCGATTGTCTATTTCTGAATTGTTTCATCGACACCCCTCGTTTCAACACGCTAATTGGCTACGAATCCCACTCATGGATCGTGTCTTGGAGTCTGTCGACTCCCTGTTGGGTTGGGCCTTTGTCCAGCAACCCATGATTACCTTGCAATGGGTAAAGACACCCTCTCATCGCATTCGCGATGTGTTATCGAATGTGATGGCGGCCGGATATACCCGCTCCCTGTGGATAAGCCCCTCGCTCATGATGGGGGTGGAGTTAGCCCATGGGTCCCTGATCGATGATTTGATCTTCAGCCCCCAAACCCGAAACGGGTGGCTGATTCACTTGTTCCCCCCCGCTTTTGCTCATATTCCCGACCTGATCCGAGGTCAATGGCGGTCCAGTACGCTCTGATTCTAAGGCCGTTACCATCCATCGGGCCAGCGCACCCGCCACTTGCTCTGGCTGTTCGTCCAACTGTTGACGCACAATCGCATCTTGGTGATGCCAGCGTGACCCAACCGCCGCATCGGATTGTTCGTGCTGACGGTGTGCCCGCTGGATGCGACGGGCCCGTCGGTGTTTTTGCCACCACCGGATGATACCTGGCCCCTTGACCCACCCTAACCATCCACCCCATAACAGGCAAATGGTGACCCAGGCCCATGGGTTTGTCACGACCCTTTTGGTATCTGCCACCGACCATCGCTGGGGTTTAAATGGCACAAACGAGATGGTGAGGGTATCCCCTCGGGCGCGGTTAATGACCGCTTGTTTTTCGATAATGGCCATTAAGTCTGGCTTGTCGATTTTGGCTTTTAAAAACGCATCCGAATCAATGACCACGGTCACCACCATGTTTTTAATGAGTGACTCGACCACTTGCTCGGTTTTGGTTTCATTAACCAAGACTTGGGTCCCCGTCTGGGTTTTTAACGATTGCTCATCCATGCCAAAGGTTTCATCCATCACCGGCCCTGATGGGACGGCATTGGATGTGGGAGATGAGGATGACGGGGGTGCAGGGGACGAACGCTGTGCTGGCTCAGGAAACCCCGGCAATGAGTCAGTCGAATACGATTTTTTGGATGAAGAGGGGGTTACAAATCGGGTGCTATTAAAGCCGGGCAATCCCATGCTTTCGGCCGGGGCATCTGGCACCGGTATCGGCTTTGTCTTGGGCGTTCGGTAACGATTGACTGCCACCGTTTCACTGGCATTGGTGGTCACGGTCGTGGGGTTTTGCATCACGGTGACCCGACGCTCCGTACTCACATCCAACTGTGAAATCACCGATACATGATAGTGCCCTTCGCCCACCAATTGGGCCAAGAGGGCGGCAATATCGGCTTCCATTTTTGACTCGAGTCTCAGTTGGACCAACGTGGCGGCAGGGGCTTTGATTGGAAACCGTGTGCCGACGGGTGACTGCAAGCCCCACCACCCATACCCCAAGCACCCAATAAGTCCTAGGCCCCCCATGATGACCAGCCAACGTTTGAATGCCATATAGTGTTAAATAATTTCTCCCCACCCTACCGATTTGGTGCCTTGCCTCACCCGCTCTCTTGTGGTGCCGCTTCTTGACCCACTCTGTTAGAGCTCCGTCATCGTCACGACCACTGTGTCAATGGCTTGGCCTTGGATATCATGCTTACTGGGATTCATTCCCAATTTAAAAAAAAGTGTAACATCTTGTGTGCTGACCTGATGGGTCATGTGATACGGAATCCGTAGCTCACTTTGGGTGTCAACCAATCGATCGCCATTTTGTGACGAAACGGTTATAACCATCGGAACATTCGCCCCTATTTTGTATTGTACTCGCCCTGAAAACACGGTGTTTTGAAGGGGGTTGAATGATAACACTGTGGGCGTCACCGCACGGGCATAGGTAATGGCACCCACTGGAATGACCACTGGCCATGGTCGTTCAAGCAAGCGCGTGGCCATCGCACGGTCTTCAAAAAAACCCGATAATACCTCAACCGTGACAATATCTTGATAGAGACCGGGTGGCACCCATTGTCCGGGCAAGGCCGATACATACAATATATGCCGCTTTTCTAGCGAGGCGTCCAACCCCGTTATCAGCGACGATCGCTCCACCGACGAGACCCCATCCGTGAGGGGAACCGGCGAGTCATGGGACTGGTACAACGCATACCGAAGGCTTGCCCCGGTGGTCGACACCGCCCGGCGGTATTGGCTGGCGTTTTGACCCAATGATTCCCGAGGGGTTACCAAGGTTCCCTTGTAGGTAGACGACGTGATCGGTCCAGCTTCTTTGGATATAAAGCCAATCATATAGGGGCCCGATACCGATTGCACTGCCAACTGATGCACCACATATTGTGCCTCTGGATCGGTGGGTCGATAGGCTTGACGCCCCATAAAGGGGGGGATGTCAAGATACGCCGCATTCACTGCACCCGCGACCAAACTGGCCATTAGCCACACCCCATTTTTAATTGGCATACACGGTCACCGTTTGACTACCCAATGGGATCACCCCTATGTCTTTTGAATCGATCACCGAATCGGCGATTTTGATGATCATACGACCCAACCTTGTATCTGAGAAGGTGACCTCATAGGTACCGGGATACACGTCTTGTAATACCACTTGATTGTTGGCCCCGACCATCACTGAGATTCGGTCGTCCGCATCATCACCGAGGCGTCGAATGGTCGCCCGCTGACCCAGCATACGGAGTTGATGGTAGGGCGTTACATTAAACGACAGCGTCACACGAGGGGTTGCCACCAGGTCCACCACATAATTCTGATCCGGTAATGGGCTGATTCGAACGGGTACGGAGCCCAAAAACTCCCCTTGCTCTGATAAGGCTTCTATTTCGATGCTATTGGATTGATAGGGGTTAAGCTGGTTGTACACCGACGCACCCAGGGCATCATAATACGGCTGTTTGTTGATATACACTTCAGGGGCATGGGCCGAACCCTCTACATTGACCAATACAAAGCCAGATGAAATGGGTCGGCTAATCCCCCATTTACCATCGGCAAATACCACCGCACTGCCCCACGATAATACCGACTCTTCCGGTTTAACGTCATGATAATCCATCCGACTAAATCCACTCACAAACCGCCGGTTGCTCACGTTCAATCGATGGGTCATCGTATAGGGGGTGCTGGGGAGACTGGCCGTGGGGGTGTCAGGCTCTACCCGTTTAAATGACCACATCCAATCAATCAGTTCGTGCTGATTTCCTTGGGTCATTTGAACCTGTTGGAGACTCATATTGGTATTGGTGTCGTGGTATTTATTGGTTTGTGAGGCCACTACCTTGGTGCCTTCATTCACTTGGTATTGCCATTCCGTATTGTCATAGTTGAGTAGTTGTTGGGCTTGGATCTGTAACTGTGGCAAGGGGTGCCACACCCACGATGCACTCACCCCACTGACCTGATCGATCATGTAATACCCCAACTGAATGCGGGACTGAAACAACGCAAATCCCGCACTCAGGCTTTGATTCTGTTGCCATTGTTGATCATCCAATCGCCACTGCCATTGTCCTCCCCATTTGACCCACCCCCAATCCCATGTTCCAGACAAGGTACCAAATAATTTGTGTTTGTCATAACCCATGATGTGGCTCAACCCGCTGTCAATTTTGAACGCAGAATCCCATTGCCACGCCACATTTAGTGCATTGCTCATGCCATATTTTAGATCCGATGTGGTGGTAGTCGAAAAAGGGAAATTCACCACATAGGATTTAAAGGATATCCCCAGCGGTTGCCGAGTAATCGCTTTGCTGGCATCCAAAAACGTCCATCCCACTTGTAGATGTCCCACTGGATAGGCCCCATACTGTTCAAATTGAGGAAGTATTCTCACCTTGCCAATGGGAGCAACCATCGTCATATCCAGTCCTATTTTGGTGCTTTTGTTGCTAATTGCCACCATCGACCCAGCCATTGTGTTCTCAAAGACCCCCGCATTAAACCCCGTCGCCAGCACCCATACTGATGAGTCAATCTGACGACCTGACACATCAACACGTAAGGGAACACCCACTTGAAACCGTGATTCAATTCGGCCGATGGGCAAAATATCGGGGTCAACATACACCCATTTTGAGAGGATGGTATCGGCTTCATTCTTTTGTAGTGGTTTTATTTTGATTTTAATGTCATTGCCAAATGGCTTTAATGGAATATCAACCAACCGATACGTCCCTGCGTTACATACCACGCGTCGGATGACGTGTTGGTTGATTTCGATGACCAATTCGCTGCGTTTGGTCAGAATGACCTCGGCCTCTGTCGTTCGTTGGTTGGCATTAACCAAATGAGAGCGGCCCATGCTGTGAATACCCAATCCCCATACGGTAGGAAACGACGACAAGCCATTGGGCGATTGCTGGATATCACCCAATACATACGATACCCCGTTTTCATAATCGGTTCTTAAGAGTGCCACGTTTTGCCACACCCAATCATCACTACTCTTTAACACTGTTTTTTCGTCATCCATAAAAGACCCCATTGTAATCGTTTGGGGAATCGGTCGAAGCACCCAAAACCGTAACAGCGTTTGATTCAGGTTGAGTACCCCATTGATGTCGTACCCATACGAAAAGGCGTGTTGGATGGTATCTGGTGTGATGGGATGAACCCCTCCCACGTTGACCACCCCTGATACCAGTGCCGGGCGATGGGTCACTTTCATGGTTGGCCCCGATGAGGGGTTTGGTTTAAGTGATAGTTCTTGATTCAAGCGATTGGCTACAGGGGTTTCAAGGGCCAGCGCGAGGGTCAATTTCGAAAAGGTTACGTGGTACCCCTTGTCGCGCAGGTCTTTGACGGCAATCCATTCGGTCACACCCAAAGGACCGTCAAACACCGCCAACGACGAGGGATGGTGATCCAACAACAACCGCTTGATCAATGCGGGGCCATCGACATACACATCATTTTTACCCGAATAATACACCACTTTAATGGTGCCACAGGGAACATTGTTCACCATAAAAGTGGCATGGTCTTCCAATCGTACCACGGCTGATTTTTTGAGTATGACTTTACCTGCCCCCCCTTTTTGCAGGCTACCCTCTTGGGCCAACACGGGCAGTGTCAGACCCAATAGGGCGATCGCCATGGCCTTACTGAACGCTGGCATTAACCGGGGCGGGATTGTCCACGAGGGACACCGCCACCTCATCTCCTACAAATGTGGCGGGTAAAGGTACCTCAACCGTGCGATTAAAATCAGGAAAGAGTGAAAACGTTGACAACGGCAGCCTTACCATCGAGGATGGATCCGATTTGGACACCACCATAATGGATTTGTTCTCCACAGGGTATTTGACTGTCCCCATGTTTTTGAGTGTGACCTTGGTCATCTTGCCTGCATCAGAGGCCATGACTTTTGTGGCCATCACCGCCACTTTGGTTTCGGCTTTATCGGGCAATACCGAAATAAATCGGATTTGATTAAACAATGTTTTGACCGACAGTTTGGTATCTTTGCTGTTTTCTTCCTTTGCTTTATCGGTGTCTTTAGCCGGCTCTTCTATATCCAGCTCTTTGGCAATCACGCGAAAGGGTATTTCTTTGGCAATCTCTTTTTTGCCGTTCCATGTGATCTTGACCAATTCTTCTGAACCGGGCTCTACAATAATCCCCGATGGGGATACCTTGAATAGGGTCTCCGGCAGATCGGTGTGGGTTTCATTGTAGGCCGCATCCATTTCAATTCCTTTAATTGAAAATTCAACCGCTTGGGGTTTTTCGGAATCATTTTTCACCAATATTGAAATACTGTTTTTTCGTTCGGCTGGATTAAAATTGACCGATGAAAACACCAGTTCATAGGCCGACACGGCTTGTACCCCACACATTACGGCCATTCCCATGCTCAGCCACCATTTTTTATTGATCATGATTACACTCCTTGTTTTTTTGCACGTTGTCGAATTTCATCCAAAATAGTCGGGGGCAATTTGTGCAATTCGGGATGATTGGGGTTTAACGCATACCCTTGCTGCCAATACCGAAGGGCATTGGTTAAATCACCTAACAAATAATAAATCGACCCAATTTGAATGGGGAAAATCGGAAGCAAAGGGGATGCATATTGGCCATTTTTTAGTTCTTGAATGGCATTGTAATACGCCCCTTGGTTGTAAAAGGTTTGAGCCCGCTGAAAAAACTCAAAACTCGCCAATCCATTGACATAGAGTTCCTCGGTTGACTTGGACTCTCCTTCAAAGGGTTGATACGATTTAACGAAGGTATTTAGGGCGGATGAAACACCTTCTTTTGATACACGCAATTGTTCCAAATCGACTTTAAGTTGTAACAATTCTTGATCAAATTGACGCTTGGTAACTTGGTATTCATTGATCGACTCCTTAATGGCTTTAAACTCATTTTTCAATTCATCAAACACACTAAATTCTTTCCGTAGGTACAATCCAAATGCCGATTGCAAGGCAGGATTCGATGCATCAGCGACAATCGGATCGGTCCTCATCACCGTCAACCGGGTGCTATCGTCCAAATAAAATGACACCCCCATACTGCTTGATTCCCCATCCTGATCCATCATCAGCGACCCATAGGGGGTGGCCCATTCAATGGCCCAAAACAGTGATGCCGCCAGGTTCTGTTGGATGCTTTGTGACGGCGTTGCTTGTCGGCGTTTCATGACCCCGCCGGTTAAGGTAATGCCCCATGATGTCATGGCCACCCCCATGTACTCCGTAAAGTTATAACGCTGGTTACCTTTTTTCAGGTCCCAGGTGGCCAAGTCAGGGTCCGTGCTGAGGTTTAAAATCCCCCCACCCAATCGAAAATCAAAAAAAGTGGGAATGGCCACCATGGCGGCTTGGGCATGAAACACCACTGTTTTTTGGGATACCAAGGTCATGCCCAGCGAAAATTGTCGACTCAGGGCATAATTGGCATTCATATCGAAATTTAACTGGTCGTTTTGCAACCAATGGCTCGATATTCCCACTTGCATCATGGCGGGTCGAAACGACACAAGCCGTGGGGTGGTCAGATTGGTATAGCCAGCCCCAAACAAGGCGGCTTCAATTGGCGTTGAGACCATCAACACACCCATTACGATCCTCCTTAACAGCCCCATCTTGTTTGCCTGCCCAGCAACCATTGGGTCTGAGTGTGCCATAACCAACGCCCTAACAAGGATAACCGACCCATCGGGTATGGCATCACAAACCCCTTTCGTTCAAACTGAATAGCTCTATGGTTCCCCCACCCTCCCTGTTTTAAACCCCTTTATAAAAGAGGGATAACAAGAATGGCCTTTCCGTTCGACCCATGAATACCCCCCATCCATCCAAGCACCCGAATGTCGGGGGAATACCCTTGCTCATTTCACCCGTCCCCTTCGGCTAAAGGGGTTGGGTGGGCAAGGCAAGTGCGTATGACAGTAAGCGGGTAGAAACCGGGTCTGGGGCATTCCCCCATCACCTTGTCAGACCCAGGGGTTACCCGTATAGTGCCAACATGTGGTCCATTGCCTTAAAAATGTTGTTGGGGGACAAGCCCAAGTACTTTGGATTGGTGTTTGGCGTCACATTTGCCAGCTTGTTAATGGGTCAACAAGTTTCGGTGTTTATTAGTTTAATGACACGTACCGCCGGCCTCATTTTTGATCTGACAGAAGCCGATATATGGGTCATGGATCGTCGGGTCCGATACATCGATGAACCCGAACCCATCCGAGATATCGAGTTGCCCGTGGTACGGTCGGTGGAAGGGGTAGAGTGGGCGGTTCCCTTTTATAAAGGGGTTGCCACGGTTCGCCAACCCGATGGGTTAAGCCAAGTGGTCATATTGGTGGGCATTGATCCGGTGAGTCTGGTGGGATTGGCCAATGACACCTTACAAGGCGATGCCCGTGTGTTGCTTCAACCCCAAACCGCCATGATCGACAAAAATGGGTATAAATTTATGTGGCCCGGTCAAGACTTTGTGTTGGGACGTGAGTTAGAAGTGAATGACCAGCGATTGGTGATCAACGCTATTTGCAATGCCGCCCCTACCCTGACCACTTACCCCACCTTGTATGTCTCTTACACCACCATCACCCAGTTGTTCCCACAGACCCGAAACCGCCTGCCCTTTGTGGTGGTCAAAGTGGCACCCGGTCACCGAATCGACGACGTGGTCCGCCGCATTGAACAAGAAACAGGGTTACAAGCCTTGCCACGTATTGAGTTTGCTTGGCGAAGCATCAACTATTTTGCCACCCGCACGGGTATCCCCATTAACTTTGGTATTACTGTTTTTTTGGGGGTCATTATTGGGGCCGCCATCACCGCCCAAACGTTTTATTTGTTTGTGGTTGAAAACACCAAGCAGTTTGCCGCCATGAAAGCCTTTGGTGTCACCAATGGTCAATTGTTTCGCTTGGTGATGTTGCAAGCCACGTTTGTGGGTGTGGTGGGTTACAGCCTGGGCATGGGGTTAACGGCATTGTTTATCCGATCTGTGGGGAATGTCCCTGCTTTTAGGGGACTGACCTTGCATTGGCAAGTGGTAGCGGGGGCGGCCGTCATGATTACCTTGATTATTGCGATCGCCGTGTCGGTGAGTTTGATCAAAGTGTTTCGGGCCGATCCAGCCATGGTCTTTAAGGGGTAATGATGACGGCGATTTCACTGGAACAGGTGGGTAAAGTATACCAGTCCGGCGAGGTATCAACCGTTGCCTTAGAACAGGTAACCTTGTCAATCCCCATGGGGGAACTGTCCATGTTGGTGGGGCCATCGGGATGTGGGAAAACCACCTTGATTTCGATTGCCACCGGTATTTTAACCCCCACGTCGGGAACCGTTACCACATTGGGGCAGTCACTTGCCAGTATGACGGATACCCAGCGGGTGTTGTTTCGGCGGCAACACATTGGCTTTATTTTTCAGCAATTTAATTTGTTATCCACCCTCACTGCCGCCGAAAATGCGGCCATGCCCTTGGTCGCCGCCGGGATGCCCTTGGCCAAAGCCGTCATCAAGGCCAATGCACTGTTAGCACGCTTGGGGTTGGCCGATCACTGCCACAAATTACCCAAGCAATTATCAGGTGGGCAACAACAACGGGTGGCCATTGCCCGCTCATTGGTGCACGATCCAGCCTTGATTGTGTGTGATGAGCCCACCGCATCATTGGATGGTAAAACCGGTCGCGAGGTGATGGACATATTGCGATCGGTTGCCAACCATCCCCAGCGGGCCGTCTTGATTGTCACCCATGACAATCGGGTGTATTCCTTTGCGGATCGCATCTATGACATGGCCGATGGTAAGATGGTGGGGGAATATACCCACGAAACCTATTTACATAAGGAGTCATGATGAATCGCCATTGGATTAGCCGTTATAAATTACCCCTCGTCGCCGGTGTTTGCTTGGTTTTGGCCGTGGTGACCATGTGTTCACGCAAGCCGGACGTGAGCAAAACACCCTTGGCCCCACCCCCTACCAGCCCATACGAACAATCCGTTGCGGGCATTGGGATTGTGGAACCCAAAAGTGAATTGATCGAGATTGGCACCGATGCACCAGGTATTGTTCAGCGTGTCTTGGTCACCGTGGGAGACCATGTCAATGCGGGAACCCCCTTGGTCATCATGGACCAGCGGGAAGTGGACGCCCACATTCAACGGGCCAGTGCCGCACTCAAAGTGGCCCGTATTCAATCCCAACAGGCCCTCACCCAATTTGATTTGGTTTGGAATTTACCCGATAAACGGGCGGTGTCACGCGATGAATTTTCGAAGCGACAATTTGAGGCCCAAGCCGCCAAGGCCCGGGTGGCCCAACTCGAAGCCGAAGTGGCCCAATGGCAAACCACCAAAGAGCGGTTGTCAATCAAGGCCCCCATTAGTGGTGAGATATTAGAGGTGGCGTGTCAACCAGGCGAGGCCGTGGGAGGGGCATCTCAAGGGGTCCTGATTCGAATGGGTGACACCCGAGACCTGCATATTCGGGTTGAAATTGACGAAACATTGTCACATCATGTCAAGCCCACAGCCAAAGCCGTGGCCACACCACGGGGGGATACCCAACGTGCCCTGCCCTTGGATTTTGTTCGAATTGAAAAATATGTCAAGCCCAAGGTGAACTTGGTCTCGGGTGGGCAGCGGGTGGACACCCGGGTGATGCAAGTGGTGTATCGGATTGCATCGGGCAATGAAGGGGTGCTCGTGGGCCAACAAATGGATGTGTACATTCAGCGGGACGGTGCGAAATGAAGGGCCGCTGGGCCGGTCTCGTGGTGGCTGTCTTATTTTATGGGGGCCTTTCGGTCGTGGCACAAGACGCCCCGTGGTGGACCCGCTTAAATGACCCCCTTCTCACAGAGTTGGTCGGGGGATTACCGGGTCAGAATCCTGACTGGAAGGCCATGGATCACCGTGTGACACAAGCCACCCATTTGGCCCAAGTGCCACGGGCCTTGCAATGGCCGAGCCTGGAACTCACGGGGTCTTTGAGTCGCACCAATTTGCGTTTTTTTCCATTAACCGAGGCCAGTTATGCCCAGGTAGGGGCCCAAGTTCGTTGGGAATGGGATTTTTTTGGCCGTCGGGCCCAGGACATCAAAGCGGCCGATGCCCAACTGAGCCAGCAAGTAGCCGCCCGACAAGGTGTTCAGGCTCAGCTAGTGGCCGACCTGGCCTTGGCCGTGATCCATTGGCGTGATACCAGCCGTCGCTTGCATCACATGCGGCTCGAATTGGCAGCCCGAGAGACCCAAGCCAGTATGGCCCAGGCCTTGCATCAAGCGGGGTTGGCCGACCCTGCCAAATGGCATCAAGTGGCCATTGTGGTCACCCAACTACGGAGCCAGGTTGCGCAATTAGAGTCGGATGCAGCGGCGGCCACCTATCACCTGATTCAATTAACAGGGAGGACCGATACCCCCCAATGGGTCGACACCCATGAAAGCGACGACATTCCCTTGGTATCCCTTGAGGCAGATAAAGAACGCCCCCTGACTGTCCTTAGCCAACGGGCTGATATTCAGCAAGCGCGGGCGGCCATGGTGGCAGCCAACGCCCAGTTGGGGGCCTTGGAAGCCCAGACCTGGCCGTCTGTGTCAGTGGGCGGGTATTGGGGGTCATTTCAGCTGATGGATACAGGGAATCGGATGACCGGATGGTCCGCTTCGATGGATGTGAGCTACCCTCTTTTTACGTTTTGGCGGTTGTCTAATCAAGTGGATGCTGCCAGTGAAGGAGAAAAAGCGGCCATTTTGGGTTATGAAAGCACCGTTAAAAAAGCAGTCAGGGACAGCATGAGTGCCTTCAAACAGTTAGTGGCCGCCGAAAAAATAGCCCAACAGAGTCAGACCATGCTAAAAGATCAGGGGGATATTTTACGTTTACATACCATGCGGTTTTCAAGTGGGCTGATTGATTTTGGCACATTATGTGAAACGCAAGCGACGTACCATGCCTTTAAAGGCATGGCCATTCGTCAACAAAGTGAGCTGTCGCGTGCCTTTGTCCAATACCATCGGGACATGGGACTGTAACGTTCTTGGGATGGTTACCAACTTTTTTTCGATAATGAGGACGTAACACGATACTGCCATCACAAGGAGGGGCAAGGTGAACGCTTACAAAAAGTGGTCCGCACTATACCCGACAGGCTGTCCTGGCATCCGTCGGCGTATGGCCCAGATGATTCGATGGGTGATGTGGATGGGATGCCTGATGGGGCTTATCATCTGGCAGGTTGCCCCCGACACGCTTGGTGGGGTCCTACCATAAATACTCACATCCGATCACCCATTGCACCACCACCCTGTTGACGACTGCTTACATCAGACGTCGGTACGATCGCACCCACTGTACGAGCCAATGGGGTATCCACTGTCTGATCCGGCGTTGCCAAGGATACAATTGGGTGGCAATGAGGGAATCCCATACTGGATCTGGGTGCATGTCGGGGGGGTGCTGGAGCGGAAACACCATGGATTGGGCTGGCACATTGGCCATGGGGTCATGGGCATGATGGGTATGGGTAGCCCCCTTCCCAAACCCAATATTTGAGATCAAATTATGTGTGGGTAGGACGGTTAGTAAGCGGTGTTTGAGTGTCATATGGTTCACTTGAATATCCCACGTATCGATCTGTTTTTTTTTAATTTTTTTAAACAATGCCGAATAATAGCACCGCATACCCCAAGATATGGATGGCACATGACGGAACAACTGGTGTCGAATCGCAGGCCAATCGTCTAGGTTTTCATCGTATTTTTGCCACACCCGTTGCCAGCTGGCCCATCCCCATATTTGGGGATACGATGTCCAAGCATAAGAATACAAGGCGGGTACTTGCGTGGCCAATGGGTTGCTCCCACTGATGATGCCCACCGTTTCAACGTCTTGGTAACGATGTAATAACGTCTCACAAAACCGAAAAAAATCATCATGGGGCACGCAATCGTCTTCTAAAATAACCCCGTAAGGTACCTGTTGAAAAAACCAGGTAATCGCCCCCGCCATGGCCTTTCGGCATCCCACGTTTTGGTCACGAAACAAGGTATACACCGAACACGGCCAATCCACCTGGCTTACCAGTTGACGCACCGCGTCACACCGCTGGGCCTCATCTTTGATATGGTGGCGAGGTCCATCAGCGGCAATATACAAGTGTAACGGTCGCTGGGCACGGATACGCTCCCACACCAACCGGGTGGTGTCAGGACGATTAAACACCGTCAATAAAATGGGAACCGCATACGACATGTCAACACTATACCCCCCTCCCATCTCCCATGTGAAGCCACGCCACCCCCCGTTCGATTTCGGATGACCCCGTGTCAGGCCACGCTTGGGGATACCCCCCCGAAAGGGCCCATCACCCCGAGACCGGGTGGAAGGCGGTCTAGCCCCCGTTCGATTTCGGATGACCCCGTGTCAGGCCACGCTTGGGGATACCCCCCCGAACGGGCCCATCACCCCGAGACCGGGTGGAAGGCGGTCTAGCCCCCGTTCGATTTCGGATGACCCCGTGTCAGGCCACGCTTGGGGATACCCGCCCCCCCCGAACGGCCACATAACTCAGAGACCGGGTGAAAGCCACGCCACCCCCCGTTCGATTGCGGATGCCCCCGTGTCGGGCCACGCTTCCATTGGGGATACCCGCCCAAAAAACGGCCCTATCACCCCGAGACCGGGTGAAAGCCACGCCACCCCCCGTTCGATTTCGGATGACCCCGTGTCAGGCCACGCTTGGGGATACCCGCCCCCCCAAACGGGCCCATCACCCCGAGACCGGGTGGAAGGCGATCTAGCCCCGTTCGATGGTGGCCCATACCCCCCGATGATCGGATGCCCCCGTGTCGGGCAATGCTTCCATTGGGGATACCCGCCCCCCCCGAACGGCCACATAACTCAGAGACCGGGTGGGCTGAGGGGCCGGAAAATCAAATGGGGGCGTTGGAACATGAAACCCCGCCTGACGCACCCGATCAACTGTATCATCATCCCCCAGATTGACCGATGGCTCATCCGGATATACCAACGGTCCCGCATGGGTATAGGGCACCGCATTCCAATCCCCCCATAATACCACGGGCTCATCCCCACACCGACTGACGACCTGATCCAAGAGGTGTTGCATTTGGGCCTGTCGGGTGGGGGCATGAAAGGCCTCTAAATGGGTATGAATCAGGTGACAGGGACCATCCGGATGCTCCAGGGTCATCACTTGGGCCACCCGATTCAATTCGAACGATCGCCAAACCCTTCCCACATCCTGCCGTTTGCCCAATGAGACGATGCGACATGACCGCAAGGGCCATCGACTTAATACCAGCTGCCCTGCCCATATGGTACCAACATGACACCGAACATCCCATGTAAACGGATACGGCACCCAAGGGTGACACCAAGTGGTGGCCCACTCACCGTATGGATAGAGTGAACGCAATGTGCGGTACTGATTGACCCAGCGGGACCGAAAGGCAACCCGATCCACCTCTTGAATCCCCACCACATCGGCCTGGCTGTCCACCACCTGTTGACAGACAGCAGCCAATCGCTCTCGAATGAGGTTGCGGGATCTTGTGACGGGTAATAACCCTTCGATCCCGCCACAAAACCCCACATTAAGGCTCAAAACGCGAATGGCTTAGCCCTTTTTAATGATAACCCGCCAATACCCTTCTTCTGAAATACGGGCGACAATTTGATGACCCTCGTTTAATTTTTCAACCGAACCCGGCACATTTTCGATGGGCTCCCCATTGTCGAGCCACACTTCTAATTGTTGACCCGAGGCAATGCCGTCCAATGCCAGACGGGTTTTAACAAAATTTAACGGGCAGGCCACCCCACGAAAATCCTTCACCACCGACTCTGTGGGTGGCGTATCCGATGCGGCTTTGTCTGCCGGAAAGCGCAACGAATCGTCCATGCTTTTGTACAATTTAATCATTTCGTCACCGAGCATATAGACCAACTCGCGGTGCTCATTTAAAAAAGAATAATGGGATAATCGGGCCGCAAAGACCAAGTCTTTAAAGCGATCGGCAATTAACCCCGCCTCAATAAAGTGTTTAACAAAGTGATCAAAGACCGCTTGTTGATCGTGGGCCTCTATCCCACGGGCAATCAACAACATCCGAGACGCTGAAAACACAATCGACCACAATGCCTGGTCAATACTGGCCTGATCGGTGGCATTTTCGATGGCCGACTTGGCATCGGCGATGGTTTTGACATCCACCTCAATCATGTCAAACATACCGGCCGAGCATTCCGCCTTACCCAACCCGATCAAGGAAAAGAAGTCCGCCGCCCCCCAATCACGAAAATAAGCCGGGTTTTCTTCAAAGCCCGGAATGCTCGCATATTTTTCGCATAGTGCTTTGATATCGGATTCCCCTTGGGCATCCACATACGCATCAAACGATGGGTACTGGTCTTTGACTGGAATGTAGCGACCCAACAAATCATGCACAAAATGGGGCACGTCATGAGAGGCCACCTCCCCCAAACGACGGGCAAACCGGGTTTCACCTTCCCGACGAATGGCACCGGCCACCACCCAATAAGCTGGCAACATGCGGCCATCTTTTCGGGATACTTTACCAAAAAACCCCAAATCAGCGGCATGGTGCATGCCACAGGTATTGGGACAACCCGACATATGAATCCGAATATCGGGAATGGCGTCCAAATCCAAGGTGGATTGGGACAACCGTGCTTGGATTTCGGGGGTAGCCCCCCGTGGTAAACAGATCCCCAATTTACAGGTGGCCGCACCCGTACAAGCAATCATGTTGCTCATCATACGGGGCAAGTCCGATTGGGTGCGAATACCTTGCAACCCATTGTAAATGGTACCCAAATAGTCCTCGGGAATATTTCGGATGTACAAATTCTGATCCGTCGACAACCGGATGGTATGCTCGCCAAATGGGGCCAACAAATCGGCCAATCGGGTGGCGTCCTCATTTAAAATATCACCCAAATGCAACGGCACCTTAATCATACAGGCACCCGGTTGAGATTGGGGAAACACATACCGTTTTTTCCATTGATGAAAAGCCGGGGTGTCCACCACGGTGGGCGGGAAATGGGGCCGGCACACGGTGTTTAACACCTCAGGCAAGACCAGTTCTAAGCCCGGGGTTTGTTTGACTTTGGCAAATGATTCGGCCACATATTGCTCAAACAATTCGGGGCCTAATTTTTCATATAAAAACCGAATGCGGTTTTCGTGCTTGTTTTTTCGGTTGCCATATTGGTCGAACATGAGCTTGATGGCTTTGGTGACATAATACACATCGGTATCCGGAATCCACTCATGCAGCACATGCCCCAACAAGGGTTTGGCCCCCATTCCCCCTGCCACATATACCTTAAACCCTTTTTGACCCTCTTTGAGAGTGGCAATAAAGCCAAGACAATGAAAACACGCATGGGCATTGTCAGAGGGATGCGATGCAAAGGCGATTTTAAACTTTCGTGGCAAGGTCCATGAATCGGCTTCACGGATCATGCGATCGGTCAAGGCAATCACATAGGGGGTGGTATCAAATGATTCGGTGGGTGACACCCCCGCATCGGCTGACGTCACAATGTTGCGAATGGTATTGCCACCCCCACCACGAGGTGAAAGCCCCACCTCTAATAATCCCGCTATCACAGGCAACACATGGTCAATGTCCACATAATGCAATTGGGTTTCTTGACGGGTGGTCACGTGGAACTCATGGGCCCCATACTGGGCAGAGATAGCCCCGATTTGTTTCAACTGGGCCGGGGTTATCCCACCGGCAGGATTCCGAATCCGTACCATGTGGGTGCCTTCTTTTCGTTGTTCATAAATGCCATACGCCACCCGTACAGCCCGAAATTGGATGGGGTTTAACACCCCGGACTTGAATTTTTCGATGCTATCAGACAAATGTGCCGTATCGGGAGCCAATAACTCAACGGGCGGGGAATAGTAGTTCATGTTGCACCTCAAGATTTAAATCCTAGTATTTTACTAGGGTAAGTAGACAATGAACATATTACAAGGATATGGCAGACATGGGAATAGGTAAGAAACGGATTGTTTTCCCCCTCCCCAAGTAGCCTGGAATGCTGGGGTATCGACATTCCCCTGTGCAACGAAGGGATGTTGTACCGGTTACAATCATCAAACACCTGGCCTATCAAGCCACAGAGCATCCCCCCGAGCATCCCCATGGCACCGATGCGTCAGATGGGAAGTGGATGGGGCATTGTATACAGTGGGTATATCTGTTGGTGGGCGATACTGGAATCGAACCAGTGACCTCTTGCATGTCAAGCAAGCACTCTAACCATCTGAGCTAACCGCCCTGTTATTCCACCCATCTAACCGTACCAGATTCCCCCCCATTGTAAAAGAGACTAGGCGTCAATGAGCCCGGTTGACACATAGGCTTTTTCCCATTTGGCCACCACCACCGCGGCCACCGCATTGCCCAAAAAATTGGTGATGGAGCGTGCTTCGGATAAAAAGCGATCCACCCCCAATAACAAGGCCAAGCCCTCGATGGGCAATGGGTGCCCAGGCAAGGCATACAAGGTTGCCGCCAAGGTCACAAACCCCGATCCGGTGACGCCCGCCGCCCCTTTGGAGGTGAGCAACATGATGCCAAATATCGCCACCAATTGCTCCCATCCCAAGGTCACCCCAAAGGCTTGGGCAATAAACAACACCGCAATCGCCAAATAAATGGCCGTGCCGTCTAAATTAAATGAATACCCCGTCGGCACCACCAATCCCACCACCGCTTTGTCACACCCCATACGCTCTAGTTTTGCCATTAAACTTGGCAGGGCACTTTCCGACGATGACGTGCCCAACACCAAAATCAATTCGTCTTTTAATACCCGTATGAGCTTCAACAACTGAATCCCCATCAGTTTGGTGATGCTACCCAATACCACCACCACAAAGATGGCCATGGTGGCATAACTGCATAGGATCATTTTTCCCAACGACGTCAATGAGGACAGGCCAAATTTTGACACGGTATACGCAATCGCCCCCATTACCCCAATGGGTGACAGGGCCATGATCAATGCAATCGCGGCAAACAACAAGGTATTGAGTTTTTCAACCCCCTTTACAATGGCATGACCTTGCTTGCCTATTTTGGCCAAGGCAATTCCGATGATAATGGCCAATACCAACACGGGTAACATATCCCCGCCGGCTAATGCACCCAACGCACTTTCGGGGATCATGCCCTTCAAGAACCCCGTCATGCCATGATGAACAGGGACCGCCACGCTATCAGGGGTGCTAAGTCCAGCCGTTTTCCCCCATAATCCCGCCCCAGGCTTCACCACCATGGCGACCCCAAACCCCACCACCAACGCCAACGTGGAGACCAATTCAAAATACAACAATGCCTTACCCCCCATTCGCCCCAATTGCCGCGTGTCACTCATGTGACCGATACCGGCCACAATGGTGCAAAACACAATGGGGGGAATCATCATTTTGACCAACCGAATAAACAATTCCCCAATCAACTTGTAGTGCGGGCCCCACTGCGGAACCAAGAACCCCAACACCACCCCCATGCCAATCCCCATGAGTACCCGTGTACTCAAATGCCGTGTCCACTTCATGCAATGCTCCTTTTTTGCGGTATCAAATGTGGTACGTATTCTACATGAATCACTCAAAAAGCATAATGTAAAAGCCGCCGCAACCCACTGGGGGACGAGACACAATGAACGGATCGGGGGATGAGGGGGGTGTGTCATGAGCTGGCATCTGCCATTGGGTGACTGATGGATCGGCACCCCTGTGAGCCCCCCCCGACAACCGCTGCCCGTGTTGTGGGTATACGTCACGCCAACGGGATGTCATCACCAACAACCCAAAACCGGATGATCCCCCGGTATGGTCATCACCCCACGCCCTACTTTTGGCATCCATCCAATTGAAGGGACAGTTGATGCCCACCCACTGGATAACCAACCGGCCGACGATGGGGGTAGGTGATAGTCCCCCATCGAACCGATGCAAGTATGTGGGAGAATCGGCCCCTGATTCACCCGTTGAGTGTAGAAAGCAGTGTGTCTTGAGACTGGCATGATGGGGTGCTTTAACTGCTCATTCGTACCCATTGACCCGCCCCGCTATGAATCAACACCCGTGAGGGTCTGTGTCCCATCGATCGTGCTGGGCACTCCTACCACCCCCCACGACCCCATGCCGTGCGATGTGATACCCAATGACTTATTTACAATATTTGACGTCATACTTGACGCCATGGTGAAGACTGACTACACTTCTTTCCACATTCCAATTCTTCCCCCGTCTTTTTGTTATGACTATCCCCACTCATACTCGAGCAATGGTCTGTAAATGACCTGTATGGGCAGGTTGTTCATGTCTCATTTTTACACTTATTGGCCCTAAGACCTCAGAGCATCACGGCACTTCAATGGAGGAAATCAGTATGGCATTAGTAGTAGCAAATTCGGGCAACGCATTAATACCGGCATTGGGCGGCATAAACACTGTCGGTGTAGTGACTTTTGTGACGGCATTCTGGCACGCATTGGGGGCATTGGCGGCACCTCCCATTCAACATCCATCGGGACACACCCCTACACAAGTCCGTGGGTATGATAACAGTAATTGGTTGAAGGATAAACTGATCGATGA
>Ga0192647_100324_pt1 | contig 32947 bp, 41 predicted proteins | sample LauGreFa1BDMLBSN_2_FD_133046 | JGI IMG/M metagenome (GOLD analysis project Ga0192647, IMG submission 133046) | Freshwater lake microbial communities from Lake Michigan, USA - Fa13.BD.MLB.SN - reassembly | ecosystem: Environmental > Aquatic > Freshwater > Lake | place: Lake Michigan, USA... | reverse complement strand
GAACAGGTAGACAAGTTCGACAAGACCATTAACAACTCAAAGGCGTTGGAAGCAGAGCAAGCCAAGGCAAAGAAGGTGGACGAAGAGACCACCAAGATGGCCAAGATTATCGCCGACAAAGACAAGGAGAACGAGACCCTGAGGAACAACATCACGGCCATGAACAAGGAGAAGGAGTGGGCCAAGGTGTCAGAGAAGTTCCTATGGATGGCTGTCGTCTTCGGCTTTGCCAGTGCCGCCTTCATCGTGGCCAATACCTTCATCGGCAAGGGCCTGAAGGCTGGCATCGTTATGTTTATGTTGTCCGCTGTCTGTGCGGCCACGCCGTTCGTCATCAGGGACATGGTTGAGGCTTGGTGGTTCAAGTGGGCTTTCGGTGCCTGCGTCCTGATTGGCATGGCCTATGGCATGTACGCTGGACTGCATACTCACCGAGAGGTCAAATGCCGCTTGCGTCCCAAGGACGAGCCCTCACAGTAATCGACGTGTGGGCTGTCGTGGCCTTCATGTATGTGTCGTAGGGTGGCTAAGCCTTAAAGGGCCGTCTATCGGCCCGCCTTACACGGCACAAAAAAGGGGACCCGAAGGTCCCCGTGTTAATAGCGACTGACGTTATTAACGTTAGCCGTTGAGTGCCTTGAAGACGGCCGAGATTTGGTCGAGCGTCTCCTTGGGCACAGTCACCAACGTCTGCTTCGGAGCCTTGGCTGGCTTCGCCTTGACCGCCTTCTCTGGCTTCTGGCCCGTAGGGGTCAGGTGAGAGACGGCGAGCGGCGAGGCACCATTCTCCCGACAGAACTTCCTGAAGGCAACCTCACGGATGAGGGCGGCTCGCAGGAGGTCCGAGCGGGTGATGCCGTCTTGCAGGCACTGCTCTTCGACGAGGCGGACGAGGTCCTTGGAAACCGCACAGGTCACATTGACCTGCCCGACGAGTTTCTTCAGTTCCTTGTCGTACCTCGGACGCTTGACCTTGCGTTCGGGGTGTTTGAAGCCCTTCTGCTTGGCCCAGTACGTCTGTACTGGTTTGGTGACGACCTCAGCGGAGGGCTGGGTCTGGTTTTCTTGTGTGCTCACGTATGTGTGTGTGCTGGGTGGAAAGGTTTTGGCCCTACTAGGAATCGAACCTAGATTAAGCGTTTAGGAAACGCCTGTCCTATCCGTTGAACGATAAGGCCAAAGTTGGTTAGAACGGAACGTCGTCGCTGGTGACGTCGGGCTGGCTACCGCCAGAGCGGGCATCACGGATGGCGTCGAGGGCCGCACGGAGGCTCAGGTCCACATCAGGGATGGGCTTGCCGTTGTAGGACTTCGGTTGCCATTCCTTGATGTACCAGTCGAGCGAGTTCTTAGGCAGTTGAGCGAGGGTCTGGCCCTTGTTCTTGCCGAAGTGCAGGACAGTAGACAGGGCGTCTACGAGGCTCGGGTCGTCGTTGACAACAGGCTCTGCCTTGGGCTTGGAGACGGGCTTGGGAGCCTCGGCCTTGGGCAGTTGGATGAGTTTAGGGGCAGGGATGGTGCGGGTCTCCCTGTCGGCCTCTGCGTCATCATCAGCCGTAGCCAGATTTGCCACGGCGGCGATGGCGTACCGCCTCAGGTACGAGACCAGCGAGCCGATGTCCTGACCCTTCACGCCGTCAGCGACGGGCATGAGGATGGTGCGGGAGACGTATCCGCCATCCTTGTGGATGACCATGGTCTCGACGCCGACCTCGCCACGATTGACGTTGTTCGACACAGGGAACTGCACGATGGCGAGTCCGTACTGGGCGAAGATTGCCTTGGTGGCCGCAATGTGGGCCCCGAGGGTGGCGTAGACGTTCTTGTGGAACGGGTTGGTGGCGTCTGCTACGACGTCACGAGTGCGGCTGATTGCTTCGGCGTAGGCCTTGGCGAATTCTGGCGTGATGTTGGTGCTCATTATTTGGTGCTGGTGGTGATGGTGAAAGACTGGCTGTCGTTGTTGACGTGGTTGATGAGGATGAGCCTCATGTAGTCGGCCCTAGACACTCCGATTTTCTCGGCGGTCTCAGAGAGACGCTTGGAGACTTCGGGCGGGACCTTCACCCAGAGAAGTCTGGGCCTAGTCCTCATGAGGGTGCGTTCCTCTTCGGACTTACGTTCGTTTGGTGTTTTCATTTTGCGGGTTGGGAAAAGAGTTCCTTGAGGTGCTTGGTCAGTTCAGGCCCACGAACCTTAGGGTTCTTCCACGAGATGTAGTTCGCACCCGTGTAGTGGGACTGCCACTTGTGGCCGTAGATTTTCATGGCGTTCGAGAGCGAGCCCCACGAGGTGTAGCCTTCCTTGTACAGTTCTCCGCAGAGCCTGTAAAGGTTGTCATCGTTGGCGATGACGTGTGCGGTCCAGAAGGTTTCGTAGTTGGACCAGCCGTTGTATGGCTTGTCGGCTTCGGCTGGCTTGGTGATGTTCTTGGGAGAGTCCATATTAGTCTCTGTAGGTCTTGTTGATGAACCAGCGGAAGGATTCGTTGAGCCTATCGACGCAGATGTCAGAATCTTTGGCGAGGTAGACTGGACGCTTACGCAGTTCACAGCGTTTGGCTTTGACGTAGTCACGAAGTTCCTTGCGGAGTTCGTTGAGGGCCTTGGTAAGGTTGGCCCGTTTTTCTTTGTTAGTACTCATGTATGTGTGTGTGAGAAATTGGTGGGGGCCTTGCTCCCCCGATGGATTACTTTGCCTTGGCTTCGAGAGCCTCGACCTTGGCCGTCAGTTCTTCCAGACGCTGAAGGACAGCGTTGTGGAGGTGAATGACAGCAGAGGCCTTGCTCAGGTCGAGGTCGCTGAACTTGATACCGAGGCCCTTGATGACGGGGTCGGTGAGGTTCTGCTTCTCGGCCTTGATAACAGCGATTTCCTTTTCGAGGTCCTCGATGCGAGCATTGACGGCGTTGATGTTGATTTCGCTCATGCGTGTGTTGTTTGTTGGTTGTCGGTTACCCCCCATGTTAGTGGGGGCGAGATGAATAGAAGAATAGGTTTCGTAGGTCGTTGCAACTATCTTTTGTAGTTTTTTACAGGTTCTTGTGGCTTCCACTTGTTCTTGGCGTACAACGACTTCCACATCAGGAGCACCTGCTCGCCCACGTTAGCCACGATTTTTTGTTCGTGGGGCGTGAGCAGTTTGAGGCTCGGCTTGAGTATCTCTGGCCTACGCTTCTTCACTTGGCGGCTACACGCTCGAACAGGTCGGAGTCCTTGAGACGTGCGACGAAGGCCGCACCAGTTTCCTTGTCGTGGAAACGTTCTAACAGAGTCTCACCCGTGAGGTTTGTAGTGATAATCGTACTACGCTTGTGCATGGTACGCTGGTCCACGAGAGCGAACAAGCACGAGGCCATGCGGTCAGTCATCTTCTCCTTGCCCAAGTCGTCGAGGAACAGGAGCGGTACGTTGGTCATCTGGAGCATGGTCTTATCCCACGTGCTATTGCCCCACGACGATGCGATACGTGCCTCCAGTTCAAACATGGTAAGGAACAGATACTTGTTCTTGTAGTTGTCCTCGTTCCACAGCCTGTTGGCGATGTACCAAGCCGTACGGGTTTTTCCCTTACGTGTGGTGCCGTGAATCAGCAGGCCCTTGCCGTTAGGCAGGTAGTGCTCGGCCACCATGCCCAGTTCGCCCAGCCTAGCAGGGTCCGTATCGGCGAACAGTTCGGGCATGGGAGTCTCGGGCTTGGGCTTCTTGGGCATGCCGTGAGACAGCACCATCTTATCCCAAGCCACCATGCATGGCTTGCACAGCGTCTCGTAGATGGGGATGTTCTCTGCGTACTCCCGCACGTGTGCGGGGTTGTTGCAGTTGAAGTTACGGCACAGGGGTGCTTCGCTCATGACTTGGCCCTCTTGACGAGGAGGTCCACCTCGGCTCTAAGCCGAGAGAAACTCTCCCGCAGTTCGTGGAAGCGTTGGACGTGCTTCTCCATCTCGGTGGTCTGCTCGTCACGCTCGGACCTAAGACGGGTATTCTCCGTCCTGAGGGTGCGGATGATGTCCTTCAGTTGCTCGGGGGTCTTGCCCTCAAGGCTGTTCCATTGTTCTTGGCTCATGGTGATTAGAAACCCTTGGAGTGGTCGGTGTCGGTCTTGGGAGCCTGTGCCCTAGGGGTAACCCTACCCTTGGGCTCGAACAGGCCCTGCCAGCCCTGCAGGAGGCTCTGGTTGATGGACTGGACGGCCTGTGCGGCCCCCCACTGGCTGAACGCCTCGTCCCAACCAGCGATGTACGTGTTGGTCGTGGACCAACGCTTGGCCCTGCGGTGCTCAAGCCACTTGTCCCAGACAGCGGACAGTTCGGGATTAGAACGGATGAAGGAATCACCCACCAGCACCTCTGGTGCCTTTTCTATCTCCTTGTTTCTATCCTTATTACTATCTGGGTGAAAATTTCTTCGCCCCTGAGATGAAGAATTCTTCACCCCTCCCGTGAAAGGTTTTTCACCCCTGTCCAACGTGTGGCTGATGATGTCCCAGAGGGTACCATCCTCATCCCTGCGTACGTAGCCACAGTCCATCAGCCTGCCGATGCTGTACTGGGTGTTGCGTACGGACTGGCTCATGTACTCGGAGAGAGACTCACGAGTAGCGAAACAGCCACGCTCGTTGCACAGGATGTGGATGACCCCGAACAGGAACTTGTCCGACTGGGTCAGCCGAGCGTCCGTGAATACCCGTGAGGGTATCCACACGCCCTTGAATTCGAAGTCCTTAGCCATTGAGTTCTTGGATGCCGAGGAACTTGGCGGTGTTGGGCTTGCCCATGGCTTCCCAGTTCAGCCACATGTGGATGGCCTTGGTGTACTCAAGGGTGCCCTTGGCGAGCATCTCAGCGGTGCACTTGGCCACCCTGCAGTCGAACGGCTTCTCCTTGCTGACGCACACGTAGACGAATGCGGCAGGCTTCTTGAGGGCGAACTCAAGGGCGTCCTTGTACATGCCAGACTGGATGGCCCAGTTGGAGTGGTACGAGGCACTGTTGATGTTGCTGATGTCAGCCACAGTCTTGAGGTCCTTGATGGTCACGGAGTCCTCACGCTCGTGGAAGCAATCGAGTTTGCCCTTAAGGCGTACACGCTTGCCCTTGAACTCGCCTTCAGTGACGAGAATCTCGGAGAAGAATGCGGACTCGACGTACTTCTTGCCGTGCGGACTGTCGAACAGGTTGCCCACGCTGGCCTTCATGCCGAGCATGTCCTCGTAGTCAGCCGCCTTGATGGGCTTACGCTCACCAATCTCACTGGTGAACAGGTTCCAGATGTGCTTACCCTCGGTGGTCCGCCTGTCGCACTCTGGTGCGACTGCGTACTCGCTGTCGAACTTGGAGGGCTCCAGCACGAACGTGTGCAGGGCAGAGCCGAGAGCCATGGCAGGAGTCTGCTCTGGGTTCTTCAGCATGTAGTCGGCGTGGAACGGCGAAACAGCCAGCACCTTCTTGAGCGTGGACTGGTTGAGTCCGTCCGCCTTGCGGTACTTGGCCTCTTCGAGGCCGTGAATGATTTCTGAGGCCACGAACTCGAACTTGAATTCAGAGAGCGTAGCAGGGTCGTAGTGTGTTTTAATCATGTGTGCGGTGAAAGGTTGTGCCCCTTTCGGGGCAGTCGTCAACTTATTTGAGGCCGAGTTCTTTCTCGACCTTGCTCAGTTCACGTTCGACGAGGTCCGTGGCCCAAGCCGTCTTGACCCAGTACAAGCCACGCTGTGCGTAGGCCTGCTTGACCCGCTCCAGACGTCCCTTGAGGAACGTGATTCGGTTCATGAACTCGGGCGATGAAGCCCCAGTTGCGGCGATGGTGAGGACGCATTCGGATTGTTTCGAACGCTTAGGGATAGGCCGTAAGGCCTTGGTTTTCTTGATGTTCATGTGTGTGCGGAGATTAGCGGCTGAGGCCCATGATGACTGCCATGTCACCCTTCATGGTCTTGCGACCACCATTGTGGGCTTGGGAGCAGAGGGCGACCTTGTTGCCCACGAAGGCGTCGAGGATGAGCAGGAACTGCTCAGAGACACGGCGTCCGTTGGTTTGTTTGGCCAAGGCCTTGATGGCCGATGCCTTGATGTACTTGTATTTACGCATGTGGATTACTTCTTGAGATAGAGGGTCATGACCTTGTTCTTGCCCCTGTAGGTGCGTTCCTTGCGGATGACGATTTCGAAGATGTAGTCGTCGATAGACTCGACTGCGTATTTACCGCTGGCCATCTTCTTGAGGGCATCCTTGATGATGCTGGCGTTGAACTCGTCGTTCGCCTCGTAGTATTCGCCCCCGCAACCGCAACGGCATTGGTTGCCATTGCCTATGTAGAGGTTCTCAACCTGCTCGAAGGAGATGTCAGTTCCCTTGGTCGTGTTGATGGGTGTGTATTTGATGCTGTATTTCATGTTATGTGTGTGGTGGATTATAAAGTGGGCCCCCGAAGGGGCTTAGCATTACCAGATGAGGCCGATACCGACGCAGAGGGCTACGAGAGTAGCCGTGTCGATGATGAGGGCGACGACCCAGAGGATGCTGATTTGTTGTTTGTTCATGTTGTGTGTTTGGGTGGAAATTTGGTGAGGCTCGGCCAATGCTTAACCGACTTGCGTCCCGTGGTGCTACCATACACGTCGGGGAACCTCATTTGCTAGGACTGGCTAGGCCTGTCATGTATCTAGCGAAGGGAGGGTCTGTAATGCCAGAGGGCGAGCGTTCTAGTGCTCTGTGGTTGGAGAACTGCCCTGTCTGCAAGTGTGACCCATAAATGGGGTGACCAACGGGAATCGAACCCGTATCCTCGCCGCCACAGGGCGATGTCTTAACCATTAGACGATGGACACCATAAATTGGTGGATGATTGGGGAATTGCACCCCTGTATGTGTCGTGGCCTCTAATGCCTTACATAGTCGCTAGACTCACCCGTAGATTGCTAAAGAACATGGTGCGTTAATCACCATGCCATCAACATGACGCTTTGTAGTCCTGCGTCAAGCGTCCGTAGATAGATAGTTGTAAGTCGTTGATGTACAACGAAATCAATTTACCAGCCCATGTCCCATTCTTGGGCCGTCTGCCACTTTTTGGGGTCGTGAGAGCGTACGAACAGAGGGGAATTAGGTCCCATGTGAGGACATGCCCTGAGCGTGTTGTATGATACCCACTCTTGAGCCATGTCGAATTGCTCAGGCGTCGCCTGTGTAACCAGTTTGTCGATACTCTCGTATCCGAATTCCTCATACGCATACATGAGTGCATACGCATGCTCCAGTATGTTGAGGTCATACACACAACGTAGTGAGCCCATGTTGTCCTCGGCCACACCAACGCATGCGTAATCACACCACTCACGTGGTTCGAGCATCATCAAACTGTTGACTTGTTCCTCACTGATTCTTTTCTGGTGGGCGATGAACGCCTCGACACCGCTCTCGCCATATTTCCGCTTCAGCGGGTTGGCCTGCTTCTTGGTTGTTCTCTGTCTCTTGCCCGACGTGCGTTTGTTTGCCATGAGCCCCAACATCGTATCTCATTCGGGTAAGGGCAAGCCCATGCACACAGTATACACAGACCAGCGGGCACTCGCTCATGCACTCGCACTCATTGAGTCAGGCGATGACCCCAAGGCCAAGGGCGACATCAATCATCCTGATGGTCCAGCCATTGGTGCATTCCAGATACACCAGAGTGCATGGGATGACATCAGCGACATGAGGCGACGTGATGGTCTGGCTGTGCATCCTTATCACAGTGCATATGACCCACAGATAGCACGTGAGTATGCAACCACGTTCCTGATGAAGATAGTCTCACGCTTCAGGGTACATCACAGGGCACCACCAAGCCCAGCCTTGCTGTATGCGTGCTACTCACTGGGCCCAAGCGTGCTGGCCAAGATAGGCCACATGACTGACCTGAAGCACGTCATCAGTCCATATGAGCCCACAGTCGTATGCTCGTACTATGACAAGGCCCCATGGAAGCCACTCACCTCAGTAGGTTATGCCTATGCCCTTGCTCGACGCAAGATGGCCACAGGCGAACGCTACGAGAATCTCCTCTACGCACATCATGAATCACTACGAAGCACAGGGCTCCCGCTCCTCTGGCTCTGACCGAGCCAAGTTCGACATAGACTTACAGTACGGCCAAGCAGGTGAGAACTGGCTCACATGGCTGGGCACGGACCAAGCCAAGGTCGAGGTCAAGACCGAGCGTGATACTTGGGCCACCACAGGTAATGCCGTATTCGAGTATGAGTGTCGTGGCCGCAAGTCAGGCATCGCTGTCACAACCGCCGATTTTTGGGTCCATGTGTTCAGGCTGGGCGATGTGCCAACCATGGCCATTGTCCTGCCCACAGAGGACTTGAAGGACTATCTCAGGGCCGTCCATGCCAACCCAGATGCCTATGGCTGTAGGCTCGTATCAGGTGGCGATGACAATGCCGCCAAGGTCATACTCGTGCCTATCCCTAACCTGTGGCAGATAGCCTGCCGCACCTTACCATTTGCCACCAGAGGACCTAGCACATGAGGCACATGGTATCATAGCCTTGGCCTAGTCATCTGCCTTCACAGCCAATCCTAGAGGGTGAATCGAGATAGGTGTATCTAACCCGACGTGCGAGGCATGGTAACCCTATAACACAGCCCCCCTATGTCAATCCCCCCAGCCGCATTATACCTCTTTGGTGTGCTAATCGTGAGCAGATAGCCCTAGATTAGACCCCGATTAGACATAATTGCTGTTGTGCGAAATTCAATCCTCACCCACGCCCTCATCATTCGAAGGGGGCGGGGGGGGTCGGTCGATGGGAGGGGGCGAATCGCTTGACGGATAGTCAGGTACTACTGTTTTGCCCAAAAAATCCTTTGGGTCCTTAGCCCAGTCCAAGAAATTCTGGGTGGATTCGGGCTTGTTGTGCACGACATCGAGGTCAATGACCCCCTTCTGGTCCACCTTTACCCCCTGACCCCTAGCCTTGAGCAGTTTGTCTAGGGCATCATGCGATATGCTGAAACGATGCTCAACCACCGCTTGGGGCTGGTCTTGCAGGGCGTTAATCTTGTCGATGCTGATACCCATGGCGATTGGGATTTGGCTGACATGGAGGGAGTCCAACTCGTCTACCAATTTTTGGGACGCCCTCTGGACGAAGGCCTTGAGGTTGCGGACAGTCGTGGCCTTGAACTCATCCTGCAGTCCCGTGACCTCTGGCATGTCCCGCTTGATGGCCATGACATTGTTCGGCGACATCTTGGCCAACTTGGCCGCTTCGAGGATGGGGGTGCCAGACCTCAGCAGTTCCTCGACCTGTGCACGACGCTCTTTCGAGACACGCTTAGCCGAGTGGTTGGAGGAGGGGTTGGTATCAAGTCTCTCGTTGTCCATTGTTGACAACCTGTGGATACTGGTGACAACTGTCAATCCATGGCCGAGGACGTCCCCAACTATTTTGAACGTAAGTTCATGGTGGACATCGTCCCCATCAAGACCACCCACCAGTCCGACCTCAGGATTCTGAAGACCAAGGACAACCGCATGTTCGTCGGCAAGACGACGAAGTCGGCCATCAAGGCGTGGATGAAGGAATTCGAACTGAAGGCCAAGAGGCATGCTCCTGACAAGCCCTACACGGGACCGCTGGAGTTGACTCTGTATTTTGGGTTTCCGAACACATTGGCCGACAAAGGTAAGACTGTCCATATGGCCACTAGGCCCGACTTCGACAATTTGGCGAAGGCCGTCTGTGACTCGCTGACTAACTGCGGATTCTGGTATGACGACTGTCAGGTCGTTTTTGGCAAGGTTATGAAGTTTCGCACCGACAAGCCGTTTATGGGCGTTTGGGTGAAACGGGCCGAACACATTGATTCCGTGCTAATGGGGGCGATTATCGACCATCTGAGCAAATGAGTGATTTCGTCCAGTGGAAGGAATCTGACGTGATTTCACGTTTTGGGGTCCCCAAGGACGAATTGGTCGCTTTTCGTAAATCGCTCAATGAGGGCGAACACTGGGAGAGGATGCCTTTCGGCAAGAGGCCGCTAAGGACCTGTCCCATCGTCTACACCGAATCTGGCTGGGACGCCGTCGTCCAGCGGTTCGGGCTCGTAGAGGTCCATGCCACCAAGGAAGAGGTCAAGGTCATGAAGCCTGCCGAAGCCGACCCAGAGGTGCTCGAAGCCGCCGACGTGTTGCGGTGCGATTACCCGAATCGCCGCATCATGCTGGTCAAGACAGAGAGCGGAAAGTCGGTCTTCTGCAACGTTTTCGACTCAAGGCCGTTCAAACCGAAGATGCCCATAGTCGTTAAGTATCGTGCTAACCGCTGGTATTGCGAGCATCGGCCAACTTCCATACTACGTCTCAACACTTTGCTTAAGAGAAATTCTCAACCACAATGAAGAAGAACACCAAGAAGAAAGGTGGCAAGCGGTGCTAATCGCCGCCGCCAAATAAAAAGCCATGGGCATGATGAAGATGATTGGCAACGTCGGACGCAAGTTCCGCACTGCCTACATGAAGTCCAGCCGTCCTAAGACGGGATGGGCCAAACCGATTTCGGACGACCTTCGCTCTGCGAATCAGGCGATGAGGCAACGAGACCTTATTCGAAGCCAAGGCGTCGCTAATTTTGACGAAGCGACGAACCTGTCAGACGTCAAGACTGGCACCGCTATGAAAAAACACTTCATTGAAGCGGAGCAAGCGAGGTCGGCCAAAGTGGCCAAGCGTGTTAAGGCTTATGACGCTGGTTATCCCAAGCCCCGCTCTTCTAGCGGTGGCAGGTCCAAGCCGCCCCGTGTTACCTTCAAGGGACAGGACATGCAGGAGCGTAACTTCAAGAAGTCGTTCAAGCCAGTCGGTGGCTACAAGTACGGCACCATCGTCTCGAAGGAGGCTTTCCGAACTAACAAGAACAAAGCCTTCAGCGACTCCTATGGAGAAAAAGGCTTCAAGAATTACAAGACCCGTAACTACCAGCCGTAATTTCCAACATGCGTAAAATCGCCATCACTGGCCTGAAGAAGGCCGCTCAATCCGTAGGCAACTACCTCGGACGCAAATCCCTCCGCCCCATCGCCCGAGCCAATCGGATGGCAGACAAGGCCACCGCCGCCCTCGTGCGTGGTGCCCAGAAAGTGGGAGGTGCAATCAGCAAGGCTGAACGTAGCGTCTCTGGCTCTTACGGCGAAGCCGTCCGCAATGCCTCCGCCGCCGTCATCAAGAAAACCCGCCACGCTCGCCCGATGCCCCGTGAGACCATGGGCCAGATTGCCCGACGCAAGGGCTGGGTGAACAAGAAGTACACTCCTTCCGAGAGGCCTTCCGACATGATGCGTAGGGAGGGTAAACGCAACAACATCAACTTCCGTGACGAAAGCGTCCGCCCGAATCGTGGTGATTACATGTCCAACAGCAGGCCTCCCCGTAGTGCCAACATGAGGGAAATCTACAACAAGCCTCAGGAAATGGAAGGATACAAGGTCAAGCAACCTGCCTTTGACTACAGCAAACTGTCCTATGACGAAATCAAGCCGATGGGCCGTGGCCCACGCTACTCCGACAAGCAGGTCCGTGCGGGCCGTCGTGTCCTCGGCGGAGCCGCCGCCGTCGGCGGTGCCATCGAAGGCTACAACTACTACCAGCGTCAAAAGAAAGAATCCCGATGATTACTCTTATTGCTTCTGCCATCTGCTTCCTAGGTGGCGTCTATGTCGGTGTCCGCTATTCCGAACGCCTCAAGGCAATCTGGGTCAGCATCGTAGGCTAAATGGCCGACGACAAGGATAAGTACGTGAAGGGCAGGGGCAACCCACGCCTCGACGTCACACGTCCTGACTCCTTGTCGTTCACGCCGTGGAGCAAGCACCTCGGCCCAGAGTGGGATAAGGGTCCTAGCAAGTACGACGCTGGCGGTAGCGACAAGTCCTTCGCCACGGACCCTAACCTGCTCAAACTCAATACCAAGGAAGCGGACGCCTTGCTCAAGGGCACTGTGTTCGCTAGGGATAGTTCTGGGCTTCTCGCTGACAAGGATACCATCAGCGGCCGCAACAAGGACATCGCCGCAAGGGGTACCTCTGCGTTCGTAAGGGGTAAGAACGGACTACTGACCCTCAGGGACCCTAACGCACCCATCCCTAGTCCCAGTCAGCCAGTTCCCAAGACTGAGCCCCCAGCCACCAAGAAAGACCTTTCTGGTGGAGGTGCGAAGTCTGGAACTAAGCGGACAAAAAAAATTTCGTCCTACGGACGAGGCGACCCTACCTTTAAGCAGTTTAGCCCGCAGGTGTTCAGGCAGGGGTTTTACAAGGCGGCGGTGGCGTCGGCCAAGCATTTTATCCCTCAGTTCGGGCTGTTCGGTACTGGGTTCCATGGTGGTGCCATCAGGATTCAGCCGATGTCTTGGAAGGGTGCGTTCCCAATCGTGTCGGTACAGCAGTTCGATGCCGCATCGGCCGCTTCCACCTACGACGCCAAGGAGGAGGAGGATGATGAATGAGCACGGACCTAGTGACAGTGGCTGGGATGCAGTTGAGCAAGCATCCTATCATCCACTTACCGACTGAGGACGAGATAGTCGAACTAGCCAAGACGCTAGGCTCGGAGGGTGCCGTCGAGGTGCTCAAGCGTCGTGAAGAGAAGATTAAGGCCGAACAGGGCGACCCCTACAGGCACGGATACGAGCCCGACAGTTGGGCTGAGGCCGACAAGTTGCTGATGTCGGGCAACGAACTGCTCATCATGGGCGGAAATCGTGCTGGTAAGACCGAGTACGCCGCCAAGAGGGTCATGCAACTGCTGTGCACTAGGCCGAACTCCAGAATTTGGTGCTTACACACCACTTCCCAGACCTCCATTCAGATGCAACAGGCCGTCATCTGGAAATACATGCCCCCCGAGTTCAAGACAGCCAAGAAGACTAAGGTCACGAACATCCAATACTCCCAGAAGAACGGATTTACCGACGCTACGTTCGTTCTACCTAACCGCTCCCAGTGCTTCTTCATGAACTACGGGCAGGAGAAGAAGGTCATCGAAGGTGGCGAACCAGACCTTATCTGGTGCGACGAACTCGTGCCGCAGGACTGGATTGAGACCTTAAGGTACCGACTTGTCACCCGTTCGGGTAAGATGATTCTTACCTTCACGCCCATCACTGGCTTCACTCCCGTCGTCAAGGACTACGTCGCTGGGTGCCGCATTAAAAAGACCCTTTATGCGGACCTTCTGCCCGATACACAGAATGTCCCAAGCATCCCGAAGGGGCACATGCCCTACGTTGCAGAATGCAGCAAGGGTTCGGCCAATGTAATCTGGTTTCATTCAATCCTGAATAGATACTCCCCCTTCGAACAAATCAAGTTAGCACTGAGGGGCCGTGGGCCTTATGAAGTCAAAATCCGTGCATACGGCTGGGCTGAATCGCTTGCGGGCTCGCAATTCCCGAGGTTCGGAGAGCCAAACATCATCCCAGCGGACCAAATCCCAGAGGAGGGCACGAATTACATGGCTGTTGACCCTGCTGGAGCACGAAACTGGTTCATGGTGTGGCTTCGAATAGACGAGTACGGCAACAAGTTCGTCTACAGGGAGTGGCCTGACATTAGCATGGGTGAGTGGGCCCTGCCGTCCGAGAAAGCCGACGGCCGTGCTGGACCCGCACAGAAGCAGGGTGCTGGCATGGGGCTTACTGAAATCAAGGAGCACATCCTTAACCTAGAGAACGGAGAAGAAATCTCCGAACGCTACATTGACCCTAGGGCCGCTGGCTCCCCCGTCATCAACAAAGAGGGGGGTACGACGCTACTCCAGTTGCTGGACGAAGAGCCGTTGCCCATGTACTTCACCGCATCCGCTGGCCTCAGGCTTGAGGAGGGCGTCAGCATCATCAACGACTGGTTCTCCTATGACCAGAATCAGCCCATTTCTGCGGTCAACCAGCCGAAACTTTACATCTCCGAGGACTGCAAGAACCTCATGTGGTGCCTGCGTGAATGGACAGGCATAGACGGCGAGAAGGGCTCTAGCAAGGACCCTATCGACGCCCTGAGGTACATAGCCGTCATGCAACCCGACTACGGCGGTGCCGATTCTTATCGTGCATTCGGAGGAGGCTCTTACTGAAATGAACAACAAGATTCCACCCCTTCTTAGATTGGCCGAGGCCGCAAGGCACTACGGACTGTCCAAGACCACCCTCATCCGCCTGCGTAGGCAAAAAGCCCTCCGTGTGTTCAGCACCCAAGGAAAGCAACACATGTTCTACAGGGACGACATCGAAAACTTTCTTAAGAACAACTCCACCCCGCCCGTAAATGAAAAACAAGTTTAACAAGGTCGGTAGCGACCCGCTCGCCTACCACGAACGCAAGCCAGACATCAAGACGCTCCTAGAGGAGTACGAGAGGTCTGCCTACCACGGCACCATGGTGTCCAAGATGTCGTGGGCGGACGACGTCCGCTACGCCCGCTGGGCTGGCCAGACCGACGACGGCAAGAAGCATTCGTGGGCCCGCCCCGACGGAGACCCTGCCTTCCCCTTCGAGGGTGCCTCTGACGTCCGTGTCAGGCTGGTTGACAGGCTTATCCGTGACCAGAAGGCCATGCTGATGACCTCTTACAACGCCTCGACCCTCAAGGTCGGCGGCACCGAGGTCAATGACGCTATGGCCGCTTCGTCCGCCACCAACCTTATGCGTTGGCTCGTCGAGACCAAACTGAAGTCCGAGATGCAGAAGGAAGCCGAACTGGTCGCCGATTACATGCTCACCTACGGCTGGTGCTGTGCCCAAATTACGTGGGACAGGAAGATTGGCATCAGGCGTCAGACCATGACCATGGAAGAACTGATGGCCGTCCAACAGCAGGAGGAGGCCATGGGTCAGGGCGGAGTCACAGGCGAACTCATCGCCGCACTGCAGAACCCAGAGAAGGAAGAGTACGCCATGGAACTCTGCAAGCAGGTGCTCCCGCAGATGAAGCAGAAGGACATCCGCAAGTTCATCGTCAAGATGCGTGAGGAAGGTCAGGGCGAACTTGAGGAGGTATACATCCAGAAGAACCTTCCGAAGGTCACGGCGTTGAAGCCGTTTGACGAAGTCTGCTTCCCTCCAGAGACGAGCGACCTGCAGGAGGCCCGTGTCATCTTCCGCAGGCAGTACATGACCGAAGTCGAACTCCGCTCCATGCAGAAGAACGCTGGATGGGACCCTGAGTTCATTGAAGCGGCCGTGAAGACCTCTGGCAACCACTTCTACTTCAACGACCCAAACCTCGTGCCTACCACCACGATGCTGAACTCTAACGTCCAGCGTGGCGACAACCTCATCGAGGTGGTCTGGGCTTACTACAGGCAGTTGGACGAGAGCGACATCGCCGCCATCTACTACACTGTCTTCTCGCCGCACGTCGGAAACGACCTGTACGCCATCCAAGACATGCTGAACTACGCCCATGGCGAGTATCCTTTCGTGTCCATTAGGTTCGAAATGACCCGACGTCAGGTGACCGAAAGCCGTGGCATTCCTGAAATCTCCAAGACGGAACAGGACGAAGTAAAGGCACAGCACGATGCGTTCCGTGACAGGACCGCACTCGAAATCATGCCGCCAGTAAAAGTGGTCAAGAGGGTTGGTGCCTTGAACAGGATTGCTCCGGGGCAAGTGCTTCCAGTTTCGACCAAGGATGACTACACTTGGATGGACCCTCCTCAGGGTAAAGCCGAGTACGCAATCAGCATCATCCAGCAGATTGAGACCAACCTCGGGAACTTCTACGGCTTCATCGTCGGAGAGACCATCGACCCGAACAAGGTACGCATGATGCAACAGTTGCAGGTGAACAACTGGCTCCAGTTCTGGACCCAAGCGTACAAGCAATTGTTCTCCCTGTGCCTGCAGTTCATGCCAGAGGAGGAGGTGACCCGCATCACGGGTGCACCGCTCAAACAGAACATGTCTGACATCCACAGCCAGTACGACTTCAACGTCAGGTTCGACGTCAGGGATACCGACCCCGAGTTCGTCATGGAGAAACTTAAGTCCATCGTCGAGACTGTGGTGCCGCTCGACAGTGGTGGCGTCATCGACAGGAACAAACTCGTCAAGTTGGTCATCGAGGCTATCTCTCCTGACGCCGCAAGGGAACTGGTCATCGACCAGACCACTGCGTCCCAGAAACTGTACAAGGACGTCATCAACGACGTCGGCATGATGATGCTGGGCAACGAGGCCCTGTACGTCGAAAACGACCCTGCCGCCGAGTCCAAGATGCAGTACCTTCAGGAAATCCTCCAGAAGAACCCGAAGGCGGCTCAGGCCGCTCAGGGCGACAGGGTGTTCCAGATTCTGTTGGAGAACTACTCCAAGAACCTGCAGATGTCTGTCGAACAGCAGAAGAACAAGACCATCGGCCGTATCGGCGTCTCGCCTGCCTCCGACCAGATTCAGCAGGAGATGGGCGAAGCCATGGCCGAGCAGGCACCCCAGCAGGGAGCCGCCCCGCAGGCACCGCAACAGGTCCCTCAGGGTGGCGTCCCGTCCCCCCTCCAGTCCATGGGAATGCTCTAAGCCATGATAATCGACGAAAACACCAAGGCGTTCGGGTTCGTGAACGCAGACGCAGAGGCCCTCTACAAGGCCGTGCTCATCCTGTCCGATGAATCCTTCCAGAATGACCTCATCAGGGTCATGGACCCGAAGGTAGTCGGAGAGGAGCGAGCACACTACAGTGGCAGAGTATCCGCCCTCAACGACATGCTCAGGCTGTTTCAGGCAAACAGGGACCTGATGACCAAAGTCAGGGAAGGAAAGCAGGTCAATCCCACCCAAAACGGCTGACGAGTCTGTCGCCTCTTGCAACGAACCCCAAACGTACATCTTTACGACTACTTCTGCGTGCTAAGTAACGCTGACTATGGACCCTAACAACACGGATAACACCGAACCTCTCGGACTTGAGCCCGAGATTAATCCGCTCATGGCCCAACAGAGCGAGCCCGCCGACCTCGCCGATGATGAAAAACTCTCCCAATTCTTTGGGCGAGCCCTTGCAGACGGCCCGCAAGGAGCAGAACCTCAGGCTGTTGAACCCGAGGAACAGGTGGACGAGGCCGTCTCAGACGAGGCCGAAGTCGCAACCGAGAACACCGAAGCAGAATCGTATGAGCAGGAAAACGAGGAGCGACAGGTCCAGCCTAAGGGCGTGGACAAGCGTATCTCCAAGTTGACCGCCCAGCGGAAAGAGGCTGAGGAACGTGCACAAAAACTAGAGGAAGAACTTGAGTCTCTCAAGCGTCGTCAGGCCACTCCCCAGAATGCCAACAACCCTTTCGGCAAACTGGATTCGGAGGAAAAAATCGAGGCCGAGTACGAGAGGCAGAAGGAAATCCGCCTGTTTTGCGAACGTTACCCTGACGGATACTACGAAGACGGGAAGGAACCCATCGACAAGGACCAGATTGCGAAGGCCAAGGTCAACGCTCTCCGTGCCATCGAGGACTACCTCCCCAAGCAGTTAGACTACGTGGAGAAGAGCAAGGTCTACAAGGCCACCGCTCGCAAGGAATTCCCGTGGCTCAACGACCCCAGTGATAAGCGGGCCATCATGGCCAAGCGTTTCATTGATGCCGTTCCTGAAGTCACCAAGTTCCCTGACTACGAAATCTACGCCGCTCACCTTGCCAATGGCATGGTGTCTTACCAACAGCAGAAGGCGTCGGCCAGAACTGGCCAGCCGACTCAGCGTGTACCCGTACAGCCCTCCAACTCAGTGATGCCGTCCGCTCAGGCCCGAAAGCCTGACGTCGTCAAAGCCAAGTTGGCAGAATCCCGCTACAGGCAGTCGTCCTCCCTTGACGATTTGAGCGACGTGTTCCGAAACAAGTTCGTCTGAGAAACCCAAAATCATCATCACTATGGCCTCTCTATTCGAGTCCCAATTCCAGAACAAGCGTCCTGTCCAGCAGGGCGACGTCGATGCCCGTAGCGGCTTCAGGACTGGTGCAATCGGTATCCGTGAAGAACTCTCGGACCTCATCACCAACGTCGATGCCAAGGAGACCCCCATCTCCTCCATGGCTAAGCGTGGTTCCAAGCCTGGAAATACTACGTTCCGCTGGCAGGTTGACCGCAATCCCGACCCCTCGGTCGAACTCGGCATCCTCGACGGCAAGGACGTTGACCCTACCAGCCCGAGCACCAACGCTGACTTCAAGCAGTACACCCTCGGCTACCGCACTGAAGTGGAGAACAACATCCACCTCTTCCGCCGTGCCGTTCACGTTTCCAACCTGACGCAGGACATCCTCAACATCGCTGGTGTTAAGGACGAACTCTCCCGTCAGTTGGCGAAGGCCACCATCGACCTCAAGCGTTCGATGGAAATCACCTTCACCTCGGACATCATGCCCGCCATCGACGATGGTACGACCCCGTACCGCACCCGATGCCTCACTTCTTGGATTAAGAAGGACAAGGCTATCGCCACCACCAATGCCGACAAGTACGGCGTCCAGAACCAGCAGATTCGTTCCATCGACGAAAACTTCTGCACCCCTGAGTCGTCCATCGTCGGTACTGGTCTCGCCGTTGACCAACTGAACGAAAACACTGTTCAGGACCTCATGACCTCGGTCTATGAGCAGACTGGCCAGTTCAAGAACCACGAAGCCGTCGTCGGCACCAAACTGAAGCGTCAGTTCACGGAACTGGTCTACACGACCCGTGCCCCTGCTGGTACGCCTGCCCAGTCTGGCATCCGCTCGACCCGTGATGCGTCCTCGGACAGCATCAAGGCGTCCGTGGACTACTTCGAGGGCGACTTCGGTAAGTTGGCTCTTATCCCGACCCAGTTCCTCCATGCGGGCGTCAACCCGTACGGCATCAAGGAAACTGTCACCTCTGGTATCCTTACGTGCACTCTGTACGACGGCCATCAGGGTACGGAAACCAACCGAGTCAAGGCTCTGACGAGCGACGGCAACACCTCTGGTGCCATCACTGTCTCCTCGGCTGGCCTCAACGCCGCCAAGGCCACGATGCTCGCCGCCGCTGGCAACGCCCTGACCGCTAACAACCTGTCCATCGTTGCCGCCACTGGTGCCAACGCCACTGAACAGGCCGCTAACAACGCCGCCGCTCTGGCCCTCGCCAAGTATCGTGCTAACCTGCACCTCGAAAATGCCAAGTGCAAGGGCTTCATTATCCCGTGGGACTATCTCGAAGTCCGTTACGGCGGTAACATCGCTCAGGTCAGGGAACTCACCGAGAATGGTGGCGGTCCTCGCCGCATGATGGAGGCTATGGCCGCTCTGCTGGTCCACAGCCCCCTGACGTTCGGCATGTTCGACTACAAGGCTAACAACGCCTAATTCGACGGGACGTGGCTGGTCTTGAATCCATCCACGAGCACATCCCCGACGAACTCATACCAGCGATGGTCACTGAGTTCCGTCGGGGGTGGGCACTCCGTAAAGCAACGGCAGTCGCCACTAAAAAGGCATTAGCCCAATTCAACCAACTTCAACATCGTCACGTTGAAGGTCTTGGCCAACTGTCGGCACGTATCCCTGAGGAGTCCTACCATTACTGGGGGATGAGGCTCGGATACCAATGCTGGCGTGACGATGGTTTCATGAAGGAATTCCTTCGTGATAACCCCGAGTGCAGGGTGAACTCCAAAGCGGAGAACACCACGCTTCTCGTAGACGGCTTCGGCCGTTCACTTTCTTAATGCGTTCAGTCAATTTCAGCGACATTCTGCATGCCAGCCTGCAAATCTGCGGTCTGGACAGGAGCCTGACGACCCCTGAGAGGTTCGCCATGGTCAGGGACCTTGCCTCCATGCGTCTCAGGACCATTTGGGAGTCCAATGAGTGGACTGACCTCAAGGTCATCACCAAGTGCTCGGTAAATCTCGTCGGCGAACGCCGTGTGGTGGCCTTCGACCCTAAGATTGGACAGGTTCTGACCATCTGGGACAGGGACCCGCTTGCCCGCTCTGCTACGCAAAAGGACTTCGACCTGATTGACAACGTCATCAACCTCCGATTTCAGCAGGCTGACGTCTGGGTGGAGTCCCGCAAGGAATCCCCTCGCCTTTATGGCGATTCTTGGAAGACGGATGTCTCTTACAGGCCCAATGCTCAGGTCTATTACGACTCTGGAAGCGAAAGCGGCTCCCTGATTCCCGTCTCTGGATACCCTGTTCAGGGCGATTTCTATGTCTACACTGGCACAACTCCGTCGGGCACTGGTTCAATTCCTACAATTGGTTCTTGGGAACGAATCCAAATCCCAAAACTCTTCGCCAACGCCCTTATCCACGGAGTCCACGCCGATTTCCGTCGTTCTACCAACGAACTCGAAGCCGCCCAAGCGGCGGAGGCCGATTACGCAAAAGCCCTCGACTCGGCCCTCGACCAGACGCTCCGCCAACAGGGCTCGACGAGGCCGATAAATTTCCGAAATTACTAACATGAGCAAAGACCTCCCGTATCAAATCCCCCGTGTAGACGTCAAAGTCTTCAACGGAGGCACCAAAATCAAGGCACTTGACGCCGTCAGGAGCAGGCGTGTGTTCGGCATCGTCAACACGAGCGATTCCGTGCTCCTTAACGTCTGGCTCCAGCCCGATGGTGCTGGCTCCCCTATCGTCATTCCTCACGAAAAGAACGTCAACAAGCATGACGGCGGTTCGTTTGAACTGAATGGTTACAACGGCGAGGTCTGGGTGCAGGGCGAAGGCTACATCTACTACTACGCACAGTAATGCCGTTCAAGGGCGACTTAAGACTGGGTGGCCCTCACGATAACGAGGCCAACCTCAATGGCACGTCGAGTGATTTTGACGGAGTTCCAGAGGTTGGCACCATCCTGTCTGGTCCGACTGACACCAGCAGGTACGAACAGGACTACGTAGGCAACTCGTTCTACATGCCGTATAGCACGACTGTCTATGCGGACGGCAACGGAGGTCAGAATCCTGTAGAGACTTGGGGCCTTCAGTACCTTCCCGCTGGATGGGTGACTAGTCACTACAACGTACCCTCAACCCTAAGTTACAACTTTTACCTGTCTAATGGCACTGTCGCCTCTGGCAACGTAACTGCTGGCACTTTTCACAGTTACAACATCGAAGACGGCACGGGAATAAACTATGTCTCGGAATACGTATCTTACAACTATGTGGACGGGCAGACTGTAGACCAGCAATTGGACGGGTATGTGAACGGAAACCCAGTCTACAGGTGGTCAGTCTACTTTAACTTGTCTGGCCCGTCTATCGAGTTGGCGTATGACAATACGCCTTACCCGCCTGTTGGAACGTACATCGATTCAGGTTCATATAACTTGGAAATGACTTTCAGCAGTTGCAATCTCTCTCACGCCTACGGGTACGTGACTTATGACAATTACTCGGACGGGCAGGGTAGCAGTTATGGTGCGAATGAATATTCTTACGAAACTACTTCGGCTGGCACATACCTTGGAGAGTGCAACGGAGAATTCTTTTTCTACAATGGTTCTGGTACCGCTCAAACTGGATGTGCCCCGTACGGCTATAGTTACTCCGACGATTCCTCAAGCAACCTAGATTGGTACTACCCACAAGACGGAAGTTATGGTGGGCAATTTACCTATAGTTCTAGCGGTTGCTCGTATGTAGCCGACGGAAACTGCAATTTCAATACACAGAACTGCTGGTCTTGGAACGCCACTTCGGGAGACCAAATTGCCAATGGTCAGTACTCGACTTTTGTGGGTGACGGAACTTACGACGAATGGGGCAACGAGAATGGTTACACGTACTACACTAACTGGACTCATTATTACGACGGCAACGGCGGCTATACCACCTATACTTACACCTCCTAATTTATGGAACCTGAAGAAATCAAGAACCTCACCCCCACGCCCATCGAGAAGGGCAAGTGGGTCGCATTCGTCCACGAGCAGAGCAAGCGAGTGGTCTTCGTCGCCGAGTTCAAGGGCGGCGGTAACGCAAAAACCCTCCTTAAGTTGCTGGTCAAGAACACCAAGGAGGAACTGCTTGCCCAGTTCAAGGCGGACGGCCTGACCTACGTGGAGCCTAAGGCTAAGTAAGGGCGATGATTGGCATCAGGACATCTGGTGCTGAGAGGCCTTACCCATTTCAGGTAGAGGTATCCAACGCCCAAATCATAGTCTGCCATGTGGGCAGGGTCTATGACTCCCTGTCTGGGGGAGTTTACGGGGTATCGTCGCAGAACTCTTGGCCTGCGGGACAGAACAAGATTACCCATCGTGGCTTGCAGAAGGCACAGGCATACAACAAGACCGAGTTGGCGTACTTCCCAAAGTCGGTAAAGACGAACTCGGCGAAGATTTACTACAAGGGAAGTCCGTCGCTTGCTGGGAGGGGCAAGGCCACCACATCCAATGCGACCAACGAGGTTGGGATACATGGCTATGTCGCTTGGCCTAGGACTGGCCCCCAGCACGAGTACATTATCCTTCACTACATCCGTGACACGGACAATCCAGACACCAACAAGTGGTGCATTTCTGCGGTTGAAGAGGCCGACATTTCGGAAAGCGACATCGTTATCGCTTACATTGCCAACGGAGAGACTGTAAGGCAGATTTGGCGTAGCGACGTCTGTGCTCCCGACGGGGGCGATGGGGGTGGCGGTAATGGCGGAGACACCTCCCAGCCGCACCCATTCCAAATCGTCAAGGACGAGGGCTTTGACACCTTCCATGTCAGCGAGGGTACTGTAAACAACTCTCCAGCGGGATACCCAAGCACTGGTCTAAACAACGTCACAGTCTGGCTCCAGACGTACCCGACAGTCGCCATCATCATAACCAACGAGGGTCTGGCAACGGACGAGAACCAAGCATTCCTAAGAATTGGACGCATCAGCCACATCCCTAACGGAACTGGCTACACCACCAAGATTTACCAGTACATCAGGAACTCCCTGTGGCTTGAACGCTTCAAGTGTGGAGATGACCCAGCACAATACTGGTACTCTCAAATCTGATGGCCCTACCCCACAGAGTCGTCGGCTTAATCTGCGAACTCGGAAGGGCCGAGAGCGAGGGCAAAGTATTCCCAGATGGTAGCGAGACCTTGGAGGTTGAAGAAGACAGGCACCTACTTAGGTGGCACGAGCACCTGTGCACTGGCGACAAGAGTGATATCTTTGAAAGGCATCCCGAGTCGCCACACAAGGGCAACCACCACTATTTTGCCAATTTCCCTAGGCAGTTGTTGCTAATCGTTCAGGGAACGTTGGATGGCGGTTCCGAGCCTTACGACATAACCACAACCACGCATCGGGTAACTTGTGCTTACGACGAAGACCCTCAGGATGATTTGCCATCATGGATGACTGTATGGCTTGAGCCAGCGGAGTGCGTAACAGACTTTCTCGTTTACACTTATGACTTTGAGACCATCGACGAAGGTCATCCAGAGGACTGGAATAGCGTCAATGGAACCACCCCAGAAACCTACGACGAAAACTCCGCTAGGGCCGAGGCACAGAACCTGTTCGACCTTTACTGTGCCCAATTGCGTAATTCCCTTCAGCCCTCTCAGCAGACGACCCTATACGCCGATAACAATGGCGGCGAGGAGCCAATTTACCCACGCTGGAAAGACGACACCGAGTACGAAGACCCAGAAGTCGTTCCTTATGAGACTCAGGCCTGCCCGACCACGACTGCCTTCATCTGCCCTTGGTACAAGTCTATGGTGGAATTGTCTGACTTCCCCGAGGGTGGTGGCTATGAAGGAATGACCACTCATCAAAGGGTGTGGTATGACTTCAGTTTCCAAATCAACAGGCCCGAGTGGGGTCCGTGGAGGATTACCGACAGCACTGGCATACTTCACCCAGAAGAAACTGTTTACTGGTCTTACACTTACACTGTTTGGTATTTTACTGGCTACGTTGAGTCATACCCGCCAGACGAAGGGGAGTATGCCAATCTCCCAGACTACCCACCATACTGGGCTGATGAGAACGGGGACGGAATTGAAGAATGGTATGTTCCGACTGGGTACTCTGAGGAAATCACCGAAAGCGGTTCCTATACCATTCCAGAGTGGACCGAGTACAAAACCTACGAGTTTGACTACCCTTTTGACACTCGGAGCACTTACGACGTCAAATCTAGGTGGAAAATCAAGTGCGAGTACAGGCCAGACCCGACATGCTGTGGCCCTGCTGGCAAGCGAATCACTTTCGGCATCAAGATTTACAGGGCCAACCTCAAGAGTGCCGTCCCTCCCTATGAAGACCTAGGACAGCAGTCTCCGACCACCCAGTACAGGAACTGCAAACTAAAGGGTTACGGCCATGGTCGCTCAGGGGATAGGGGATTTACCGCTGGCAGGGGTATCCACTATTTTGAGAACCACAATTGCCCACAGCCGAATGAACTGGGTCCATACATGCACTGGGCCTATTACGGGACCATGGTCAGGCCAATCTTCACAACCTCCGAGTTTGAAAGCGTCGTCTACGTAACCAAGACCATCGGCGAAGAGTGGACCGACACTTACGACATTGAAATCCCGTCTTTTGACGGCAAAGTAACCTACATTAAAGACTTCTGGATAGAATCCATCACCAATGCCTAGAGAATTCCAACAAGACGGAGAACTTTCATTCGGAGGGTTCTCATCCTACCCGAACCCAGCGTCGCTGGACCCGCAAAAGGGCCTACTCACGGAGTGCAAGAATGTCCGCATTCTAGAGGGCGTACTCACGCCTAGGCTTGGGTGCACAAAGGTCCTGACTAACACTGGCGTTACGGAGGTCCAGTTTGCGGCGGCGGGCCATGGGTCATTGGAAGATAACATTTACATGTGGAGGGGGGCTACTGGCGAGTCGGTGTCTCGCTACCGCACCACGCAACCGACTGGAATGCTGGCGGTAACGGATGGCCCTAGGTCATATAGGAAAGCCAGAGGTCAAGGCTACCAGACCTTAGCCACCATTGAGGCTTCCAATGCCGCAAATTGGAGCGGTGACGCTGACTTCACTGCTTGTGCTAATGTCTTGGGTCGTCTGGCTTACGCCAAAAACGACCAACTGTGGCTTACTTTATTCGGAGGATTACAGCCGTTCAATGGAGATACTGTGTCCTTGATACAGGGCACCTACGACAAGGTTCAGGCCATACACTATTCCAACGCCACACGTAAACTTTACGCCTTCGGCACCCGTTCGGTCTATGAAGTCACGCTTGGCTTTACGTCCATGAGCCTTGATTCTGGGAAACCGACGGGGGACCATTTCCACAAGGTAAATCTTCTCACCTCTCAAGAGGGGATACTGGCAAAGGACAGCATTGCCGAGGTCGCAGGTCAGATTTTCTATCTTGGCCATGATGGCATCTACTCCATCGACACCTCAAAGGGCTTTGTTGAGGGGCAGGGACCGATTTCCAACCAAATTGAGAACCTCCTGCAGGACGTCCCCGCCGCCAAAATGCAAAAGGCCGTCGGTGTGGCCTACATGGGCAGGTATTACCTGCTTCTTCCGAACCAGACAGACAACAACATGACAAGAATCTTGGTCATCAACCCTCTTTTGCCCAGCATGTTTGAATCCGTGGACGAATACCCGTTCGAGATTGCGTCCATAATGACGGCTAGGAACTCAAGCGGGGTGGTTTGCTTGTGGGCTGTCTCTAAGTTCGGGGACATTTACCAACTGGAATCGGGCACAAACGACGCTGGAACGCCCTTCCAATCCTCGTTCAAGTCCCGTAACTACAATTTTAGGACAGACTTCGACAAGAGGTACGACGCATGCACCCTGTCGCTAGACACAAAAGGCCCTGCTGAGGTCGAATTCTACATCAACACCATCAATCCTGACTCTAGGATACTGCTCGACCAACTAAACGGCAACGTAGGCCAAGCGGTTCGACGTGCTTTGGCTGGGAAAAAGTGTACAGGGCTCATGCTGGAAGTCGTTGTAAAGTCAGGGAAGCCGTTGTTTTATTCGTTCACAGTGGACGGCAGTATCGCTGGACGCTCTATTTTTAACGTCTTCTAATGGCATTACCCGCCGACAACGGACCTTACCCGTCCAAGCCATACGCCAACTACGCTGGTACTGGATTCGTATTTGCCACCCGTGACCCGAAAAAGGAGTTGGAGTATACCTCCGCCCTCCTCAAGAACATCGTCGCCCCCACTGGCGATTGGGCGGCGGCGGAGTTGAGCATCGGAACCACGCTCAAAACTAGGTACAATGATGTCGTCTCGACCTTGGCGACCACGGCTAGGGCCGAGTACCAAAACCTGCTGACGCTGGTTAAGAACGACGTATATGGCGGCACCCCAGTTACTCCCAACGTAGCCTATGACCAATTTTTGGCTGGAATGAGTGCGGCTACTGGCGGTGGCCACGCCAGCGTAGCCCTGTACAGCAACCTAGCCACGCAGGAAAAGCAACTCATGGTGCACGAGTCTGCCTCTAGGCTGGCCCAGTCCCTGATGGGGCTGACTTATCAGGCTACCTCTGGCATGCCTCTGGTCGTGCCTATCGAGTCCCAACTAGTGGCAGACGCCTGTGCCTCCTCCGTTGAGGCTTATTCCGCTGGCGAAATCCGTGCTCAACAGATTCGTCAGTCCCAAGCCGCCGCCGCTCACCTTACTGGTGCTATGGCTAATGTTGGAACCAACCCGACCCCAGTAGACCAAACAGTCATGTTTGCTTCTCTACACGCTCAGGGAGCCGCCGCTGGAGCAATTTAACATGCAACAACTATCCCTAGGAGACTACAAGGGCAACAGGGACGCCCTCAACGCCGCCCTCGCCCAAGACAACCCGACCCTCCAAGGTGCCATGGGCATGGCTTCTGGAATGGCCCAGCAGGGCCTTTCTGGCGTAAGCAGGAGGCTTGGCATGCGGCAGGCGGAGGCTGACTCCCTGTCGAAAACCTTGGCCCTTGAAGAATTCAGGGGGAGGATGATGCAGGACGTCGGCGATGAAGAACTCGCCGCAAAGGAGCAGTACATGTCCGACGAGATGGGTGGCCGTGAAGCCGCCATGATGGACTGGTCTCAAAACGTCCTTCAAAGTTACGCCCCTGACAGCCCTGAGTACAAGCAGGCCGTTCGCACCATCAAGATGCTGTCCGACAGGTCCAGAAAGAGCATGTCCCACGATAAGGGATATCTGGACTACATTGAAGAGTACGGCATCAATGACCCCATCAGCCAAGGCACCCTCGGTAGCCTAGGCGTTCAGTATGAGGGCGGTCCTCCCACCCCAGCCCGAGACAAAAAGCCCGCTCCCAAGAAGCGTAGCGGTGCCGACTCGGAATACGACGACGACGTCGAAGAAAATTCATGAGAAAAGCAATCGGCAAGTGGGTAGCCAAGCAAACTGCGAGCCTACTGAAAGACAGGTCGGCCAGCAGTCCTTTGCTTGCCAAAGTCCTTAGCCCTAAGGGCCAAAAATGGGCCGCAGGTGCAAGCATTCCATTGGCAATCGGGGCAGAGGCAATGTTTGGTGGCGATGACAAAAACCAAGACGCATTGCTTGAAAAACTGAAGGCAGAGGGCGTGGTCGGAAATGGTCCTAATCAAGTCAGTGAAGAAGAATACAGGCAACACATGGAGCGTGGCACTAACATGCCATTCTCCCCTCTTGAGTCTGGCCTTGAGATGGGTGGCGTTGGAGGCCTTATCGGAGGCCTTATCACGCCCTTTGTGGGCGGAGATAAGAAGTCTGCGATTTCCAACAACACCGCTGAGATTATTCGCCAGTACCAGCAGGGCAAGGTAAACAGGTCCAGAATCAAAGAGGACACTGGGTTTGAAATGGACGCACCCACCCTAGATGAACTTTACGGAAAGGAAAACTCCACAGGTCAGGCCGAGTCAGTAGATTTCACTGACGACCCTTGGGGTTACATCACTGGGGGCAGAAAGAAAGACTACGCCATCGGCGGAGACCATGTTGCCACCCAAACAGGTGGGAAGAATCCAGTACGCTTTAGGTCTGAAAATGACAGGAAGGAATTTGCCGTCTGGCGTAATGACGTTTATGACAAGGCAAAGACCCCAGAGGAAAAACTTGCGGCACTCAAGGCCGCACCTGCTGGATACAGGAAGAACTCCCGCTATTTTGACCAAATCCACAGCCTATACAGGGACACGTACAAGGGCAGGGACTTTACCTCTGATGCTGGCAAGGCTCAGTTCAGGCAGTTCGTTACTGGCATTCTTGGAAATGAGCCTGCTAGGGTGCGTGACCCGTCTACTGGCGTAACGTCGGCAAACCCTAATCTTCCAAAAAACTCCCCAGAGGAGTTGATGAGCAACTACATTAGCCCTGACGGAAGGCGATGGATTTCAGAAGACGAATACAGGCAGGTTGAATTCGGGGACTCTGGCCTCAACAGCCAAGCCCCCGTGGCTGACCTCGTGCGACAGCAGGCCGCTACCTCTGCCGCTACCCCTGCGGCCACTCCTGCCGCTACCTCTGCCGCTACCCCTGCGGCCGTAGCCGCCAGTGCGGCACAGCCAAAAACAACCGCACAACTTCAGCAAGAATACCTTGCGAGCAAGAACATCAGGACCGCTACCCAGAACGACGCCGACCTTGCGGCCGCAATGAAGGACCCCAACTCGGCGTTTAATGCCGCCATGATTCGTGGAGGTCATTCGAGGTCGCATGCGATTAACAACGGATACGGCCTCGAAGAGGCTAGAAAGAAGGCATATCAGAAGGCTTGGGGTGCGGGAGGCGAATTTGACAGAGGAGAGCGTGGCGGTGAAAATCCTCTGACTGGTGCGTTCAGGGACATTCAAGAAAACACTTGGGATAGTTATGACGCCTTTAAGCAGAGCGGTGCACTTGATGGCACCAACAACTACCCAGAGCCAGTGACTCCGACCCCAGAACCCACGTTCTCTTGGGAGAAGCCAGACTACAATGCTACGGCAGACAGGGTCAGGATGACTGGACTCAAGCCCCCCACCAGCGACCCGTTTGACCCGATTGGTCCTACCAACGGCCCAGAGAACATTGACTTCGGCCCTCTGAGGAAGGCTAGGGCCACCTTCTACGCAAACAAGAGGGTTTCAGATGCCGCAATGGCACCGACGAACACTTTTGACCCAGTCTCCGCAGTAAGGAACATGGGCCGACTTAGCGTACCAATGGAATTAAGCCGCTCCGCTAGGCCGCAGGTTGTCATAGACCCAACTCAGACTGGCCCGATGATGACTCAGGGCGGAGGCCTGCCACTTGTGAAGCCCATGAAGAGGTCCAAGCAAAGGATTCAAGGTCAGGGCTACCAGTACCCAAATATTCCTTTCGGAAACCAAATCTAAACTAACATGGGCATTATCAGCAAATCCGTTAAGGGCCTTCGCCAAGGCCTAAGGAAGAACAAACTTGGCAAAACCATCGCCGATTTCTTTTCCGATAATAGGCTAAATCCTGGCTCTTATACTGAAGACATCGCACGTGGCCTTGGCATTCGCACTAGAGGTGCACGTCCGAGTTCCTATAGGTTTAACCCGCATTCGACTGGGTACGAGTCTCACACCGACATGCCACTCGACCCGAATGTGCTGAGACCCCTTACTGGTGCTGGCTATGCCGCACAGGGCGTCGGCCTTGCTGGTGCTGGCACTCTTGGATACAAGATGTCCGCTGGCGGAGACGTTAATCCCCGTGATGCCAATGGCGTCAAGAATCCCATGTCCAGCGATGAAATGGTGAAGTCCCGTGAGAAGTTCCAGATGGAACGCATGGGCGGCTCCAAGAAGTTTAGTGCCCCTGTCTACGATATGGTGGCCAAGGATTCCCAGTGGGTAAAGACCGCCATCGAAAGCATGGGCATGGAAAAGTACAAGAAGTACAGGGCCGCTGTCATTCAGGACCCGTCCCGAGCCAGCCAGTTGCATGACATCTTGGTGAAGGAGTTAGCCAAGACTGGTGACTCCGAAATGATGAAGCAAGCGGCCAAGGAAGCCTACGTACTTCCGGGGCTTGCCAACGTAAATGGCAAGAAGCGAGTGGTCGTCATGAACCCTTCTAAGAACAAGGACAAGCAGACCTCCTTCCAAGCCCTCCAGTACGACTACGAAGACGAAGAGGGCAATGAATAATGGACTCTGGATTCAACGACGAGTTCAACGTCAGCCCGCAGGACGTACTGGGTCAGTCTAAGAAGGAAGGTTACTACTACCCTGAGCGGGCCATGATGGCCAAGCAGATGGGCATGAACCCTCTTTCCGAGGCGGCTCCCCTGTTCCAGAGTAAGAAGCGTGGCGGCGGTCAATCCACGGGCGGCATGGGCGGTGGCGGCGGGAGCCAAAAGGCCCCCGAACAGCCCTCCATGTTCGCCAAGGATGCCGAGTTCTATGCCAACGCCGTCGAAGACTTCGGGGCGGCGGCGGCTCTTACTGGCTCAAAGAACGGCCGTGCCATCTTCCAGATGTACGACCCCTACGAGTTCGACATGGGAATCCCAGAGGGAGGCGACAAGAACGCCGCCCCCACCAAGGCTACTTGGCGTATCATCCCCAAGGGTAGCAGGCAGGTGGCCACCCCTCAGGGAATGAAGGACCTTCCCGTCCATGCCTACGCTAACCAGTACGGCGTGACCAACGTCCCGTTCAAGGGCGGCGACGAGGCGGCGGACTCCTTCAGGGGTCTGGTGGTGGACACCCAGATGCTCCTAGGAAACCTGTCTAGGCTGGAGAAAATTTACAACGACGAGGCTATCCTGACTGGCTTCGGCTACAGCGAGGCTTCCACGGAAGCCCGTGCCTTGGAAACGGCCATCACCAAGGACTTCATGAAGGTCATGACTGGCTCCAAGGGCCTAGGCGGCAACGTGTCCGACAAGGACATCTCGTTCGCCCAGTCCATGACCCCCCAGCGAGCCTCCAGTTGGTTCACTAGGTTCAAGGGCAATGAGAAGAACCTCCTGAAGAGGGTCAGGGCCATGACCATGGAGAAACTCAAGGGCACTGCCAATGCGAACGGAGTGGACTTCTTGGCCGAAGACAATGAAGGTAACAGGGCCACCCAGAACAGCATCTGGGACAACAACAGCATTACTTTTGATTAATGGACGCCCCGCAATCCCCTAGGAACCCCAACGACTACAACCAGACGGCCGCTTATGCGGCCGCTATTCGTGCCGCTGGAGGCAGGATGAGCCTGCAACCTAAGCAGTCACAGCCCAAGGAAGACCTATGGGGTGACGCAGGCGTCGATAATGACGTCGCTAAATGGTACGAGACTAACCCCAACAGGGGCATCGACCTGTCTAGGGAGGACGCCAAGGAGCACTGGGAGAAGTTGGTCGAAGGCATGGGCAAGCGTCATACCGATTGGCTTGAACTCATCGGTGAGACTGGCTCCGAAATCGCAAAACTCCCCATGCACCTTGTCGAGGGCATCGTGGAAGACCCGAACCCCGTCAAGGTCGCTGGAGGCGTGGCCGAGGGTGTCGTCCGTTCGCTCAGGGACATGTACGGCATGTTTGCAGAGTCGGAAAACCCTACCTCCCCGCTGTTCAAGTTCAGGTCGCTAATCGGTGCGGTCACCAGCGGAAAGGTCTCCAAGAACTGGCGTGAAGAAGCCGAACAGTGGAACCACGCCCGCAGGTTCCTTTGGGATAGCAACAAAATCATGCAGGGAGACATGTCCGTTTACGAGGCACTACCCTATGTGAACATGGACAATGACACTGCAGAGACCCTGCGGTCTTTCAGGAACCCGAAAGTGGCCCATGCCATGTCCTTCTTGGGACTGGAACTTGGCTCGATGGTTGCGGCTCCGTTCACTGGCGGTGCCTCTGCGGCCCTCGGTGTAGCAGGTGCCACCAACATGGCGACGGCGACGGCAAGGACCGCCGCAAGGGCATCCGCTTACGCTAGGGTCATGGGTACGCTCACTGACGCTGGTAAGAAATTTGACGCTCTGGCACATGGTGCCGCACTGCGTACGACTGGAACGATGGCTACGGCCGCTTCCAAGGCTATTTCCATCCCTGCCAACATGGTCGAAGGGCTCGTGGGGGGCAACATCGACGCCATTGCTGGCAGGGCTGGGATTAATTCCGCACACGCTAGGAACATGGCCGCTACTCAGGCCGTCAACGGCTTGGCGGACATCGGTGCTGGCGAGGTCAGGCAGACTGTCGGCTACCTAGGCTCTCTTGGCCTGAGGACTACCGCCGAGTTGCTCGGCGAGTTCGGCGAGCAGGCCTCCCTTCTTGCTCAGGGCGTCGTCACGGCTGACCAAATAAACGGCCTGACTGTCATCGAGCGTGTCGCTGGCAATAAACTCATGAGCCGCTCGGCTCAGAACGCCGCCAAGGCAATCAACGTCACTGTTGACCCCATCCTTCAGATGTCCACTGCGGCACTGAAGCATGCCTACAAGGACTCTCTGTTCTTCGCTGGATTGGGCTACATGAACGACAGGGAGCGTGGCATGGTAAGCGGTGCCACCATGGGCATGGTATGGGGCGGATACAGTGGTGCCTTCAGGCATCTGTGGGCCAACGTCAGTGGTGGCGTCCAGCACGAGAACTACGTCAGGGATTTCGACACCCAGTTCATGACCCACATGGACAGGCAGAATCCAGAACTGGCTGGGTTCTTTAGGACTCTTGCGGCCGATACGGACCGAGCGAAGTCCACCAAGGCATCAGCCAACATCAGGCAGACGGCACAGTTCCTGCACCTGATTATGGACCCGAATCAGAAGCGTAAGGCGGTGGGCTCCGTGCTCCCGTTCGAGCAGATGAAGGACCTGCTCACCAGCAAGGGCCTTGATTCGTCTACCCTCACTAAGGACGGACGAGGTGCCTTCATGCTGGTCAAGGAGCATGCCACTGGAGAATTGGTTCCTGTTGTCTGGATGAACCCAGAAATTTACAGGCCTGCGGATTTTGGTCA
>Ga0192647_100320_pt1 | contig 33169 bp, 37 predicted proteins | sample LauGreFa1BDMLBSN_2_FD_133046 | JGI IMG/M metagenome (GOLD analysis project Ga0192647, IMG submission 133046) | Freshwater lake microbial communities from Lake Michigan, USA - Fa13.BD.MLB.SN - reassembly | ecosystem: Environmental > Aquatic > Freshwater > Lake | place: Lake Michigan, USA... | reverse complement strand
ACGACAAAGGTTTGGTGTGGTTCACCAATTACGACAGCCGCAAAGGCCTTGAGTTGGCCGGCAACCCCTTCGCCGCCTTGCAATTTCATTGGGTTGAACTCGAACGCGTGGTGCGCATCGAGGGCCTGGTCGAAAAAATCAGCGACGCCGACAGCGACCATTATTTCCACTCGCGTCCACTGGCGTCACGCATAGGTGCATGGGCCAGTCCGCAAAGCCAAGTGATTGAATCGCGCGAATGGCTGACCCACGCATCGCAAACCTGTGCAGCACAGTTTGCCCAGCAACCGCCGCGTCCACCGCACTGGGGCGGTTACCGGCTGGTGCCAGACCGATGGGAGTTTTGGCAAGGCGGTTCAGCCAGGTTGCACGACCGCTTGCAATACCGTTGGGTGAACAGCGCTTGGTTGATCGAAAGACTCGCGCCCTGAAGCGGTTTCAGGTCTTTAGCCACTGTTGAAAATGCTGCCCCAGTTTTCGCACTTTGGGGGCGACCACAAAGGTGCAGTAGCCTTGCTCGGGGTGATTGACAAAATAATTTTGGTGGTAATCCTCGGCGGGCCAGTAATGCGTCAGTGGGAGCACTTCTGTGACGATGTGTTTGTCGAAATGCCCCAAGCTGGTGGCTTCGGCAATGAACTGGGTGGCCACCACTTGATCGTCTTTGTCTGAGTAATAAATACCGCTGCGGTATTGGGTGCCCGTGTCGTTGCCTTGGCGGTTCAGGCTGGTGGGGTCGTGGATGGCAAAAAACACCTCCAGCAGTTGACGCAAACCGATGACTTTTCTGTCGTATTCCACGCGCACGACTTCGTTAAAACCAGTGTCGCCCCTGCACACTTGCTCATAGCTGGGACGAGCGCTGGAAAGGCCATTGCAGTAACCGGATTCCACACGGGTCACACCCAACACGCGTTGAAACACCGCTTCTGTGCACCAGAAGCAACCGCCGCCCAATGTGATGATGGATGATGTCATGCAAGCATCTTAGCCACCCTTTGCCGCCTGTCGAACCCCGCCACACCATTCACCATGGGCGGTCAAGGCTTTGCGCTGTGGGACACTTGTCGCCATGGATGCATTAGGGATTCTCAAGCCGCTGCTGACCACTTTGTTTTTGCCCCCCGGCGGCCTGCTGTTGTTACTGGGTTTGGCTTGCGTCTTGGCCCACCATCACCGCCGGTTGGCTTGGACATTGGTCGGCTCGTCTTTGGTGTTGTTCTGGGTGTTGTCTTGCCACGCCACCGCTTATGGCCTTAACCGATGGCTGTTGCCCAGTTACCCTGCGTTGACTGAAGCTGATCTGCCGCGGGCCCAAGCCATTGTGGTGCTCGGCGGCGGGGTCAACCTCTATGCCCCCGAATATGGCACGCCCGTCATGGGCCCATACGCCCAGGCCCGGTTGCAGTACGCCGCTCACCTCAAACGACAAACCGGGCTGCCCCTGTTGTTTGCCGGTGGCAAAGGTTGGGCGTCTTCCACGGCGCAAGCCAGCAGTGAGGCCGAGGTCGCCGCGGCATCCCTGTTGCGTGACACGGGCATGCGCATCGAATGGCTGGACCAAACATCCAGAGACACCCGCGAAAACGCCCTGCGAGCCCATGAGGTGTTGGCGCCACTCGGCAAGACCCGCATCTTGTTAGTGACCAACGATTGGCACATGGCCCGCAGTGTCAAGCAATTTGAAAACGTCGGATTCCAAGTGATTCCTGCGCCCATGGGGTATGTACAGCCACCCCAAAACCCCTTGTTCGACTACCTGCCTTCTACTGGCGCACTGGGCACGACACAGCTGATTTTGAAAGAGTGGTTGGGCCTGTTATTGACCTGAAGGGCCAAGGGTTGGCGATTGACTTCGCTCAAGCCGCGGGTTACATTACTAACCAGTCAGTCATTAACATGCCCACCACTTCGATTTCCCCCGCCACCGAACAAGCCACGCACAAGCGCGAGCGTCGCAAAGAAGCCCGCCCGCAAGAGTTGCTGGACGCGGCATTGAGCTTGTTTGTGGAAAAAGGATTTGCGGCCACTCGGGTTGAAGAAGTGGCGCTTCGCGCAGGCGTCTCCAAGGGCACTCTTTTTTTGTACTTTCCCTCCAAAGAAGACCTGTTCAAAGCGGTGATCCAAACCAATTTGTCCGACCATTTCCCGGTGTGGAACCAAGAGTTTGACGAGTTCAAGGGCAGCACCATGGAGATGGTGAGTTACGCGATGCAGTCTTGGTGGCACAAGATTGGCAACACCACGGCCAGCGGCATCACCAAACTTGTCACCAGCGAAGCCAGCAATTTTCCCGACGTGGTGAAGTTTTACGAAACCGAGGTCATGCAACCCGGTCAAACCTTGTTCAAGAAAATTCTGCAACGCGGCATTGACAGCGGTGAATTCAAACCATTTGACACCGACACCGCGGTTTACAGCTTGGTGTCAGTGATCTTCTTCCTCAGCATGTGGAAGCATTCCTTGTCTGCATGCATGGACCAAACCCAGTTCAACCCTGAAACATTTTTGCAGTCGCATGTGCAGGCGTTGATGCACGGTTGGCTGACAAACTGACCCTTCATTTCATCGCACTTCGGAGCTACTTGACATGACCTTGCGATCCAAAATTGGCTGGGCGTTGTTGCTGGTGGTGGTGCTGGCAAGTGCTGCTTATTGGCAAATGCGCAAAGCCGTTGTGTCTGCGCCAACCACACCTTCTACCCCCCTGGCAATGCCCGGCACCAGTGAACAAGTGGTCGACGTGCCATCGATGCATGTTTACCCATTGGGCATGCAGACCATGGTGTTCAGTCTGCCTGTGTCTGGCAACCTCAAAGCATTGAACACGGTCACCGTCAAAGCACGCGCCGCTGGCGAATTACTGAGTTTGTTCGGACGCGAAGGCGACAGCGTCAAAGCCTCGCAGGTGCTCGCCAAAATCGATCCTGCCGAATACCAGCGCAAGTTGCGTCAAGCCGAGCAACAAGCCGATGCCGCAAAAGCCCAAATCGACATTGCGCAACGACAGTATGACAACAACAAAGCGCTGGTGGAACAAGGCTTTATCTCCAAGACCGCGCTCGAAGCCTCCGAGGCCACGTTGCTGGGTGCGAAAGCCACTTACAACGCGGCACTCGCAGGCGCAGATGTGGCGCGCAAAATATTGGATGACACCGTTTTACTGGCCCCCATCAGCGGACAAATTTCTGCACGCTTGGCCCAACCAGGCGAGCGGGTCGGGGTGGACCAAAAGTTGTTAGACATCGTTGACCTGAGCAGCTTGGAACTTGAAGCCACGCTCAGTCCCGGTGACTCGATGGATGTTCGTGTGGGCCAAGCCGCCACGCTGACGCTCGAGGGCCGCGACCAGCCAGTGACCGCGCAAGTGCAGCGCATCAACCCGAATGTGCAATCCGGCAGCCGAAGTGTGTTGGTCTACCTGAGATTGCAAAACACCCAAGGTTTGCGCCAAGGCTTATACGGCCAAGGCCAACTCGAACTGGGACGCCAACAGGTGCTGGCCGTGCCCTTGGAATTTGTCAGAACCGACAAACCCGAACCCTATGTGCAAGTACTCAACGGAACACGTTTGAGCCACCCCACAGTGTCATTGGGTCGACGCGGCCGCGTGGGTCAGGACGACACCATTTGGGTCGAAATCAAAGGCGTTGAGGCAGGCACACCAGTCTTGTCTTCTCAAGTGGGCGCCATGCGCGAGGGTTTGAACCTGCGCGTGACAGCTGGCAATGCATCGCCCGTGACCAAGCCCTAAACCATGTGGTTCACCCAAGTCAGTCTGCGCAACCCGGTGTTTGCCACCATGGTCATGTTGGCTTTGGTGGTGTTGGGGTTGTTTTCTTTTCAGCGGCTCAAGATCGATCAATTCCCCAACATCGATTTGCCAGTGGTGGTGGTCACCACCGAATACCCGGGTGCTTCGCCAGAGATTGTGGAGAGCGAAGTCAGCAAAAAAATTGAAGAAGCGGTCAATTCCACCGCAGGTATCAGCGCCCTGACCTCACGCAGTTACGAGGGCATGTCAGTGGTGATTGTGGAGTTTGAACTCACGGTCAATGGGCGCAAAGCAGCCGACGATGTGCGCGAAAAAGTCTCGAATGTCCACCCGTTTTTGCGCCCCGAGGTCAAAGAGTCACGCATTCTCAGGTTTGACCCGGCCAGTCGTCCGATTTGGTCCTTGGCTGTCATCCCCGATCCGTCGTCCTTGCCCGCAGGCGTCAAACCACCCAGCCAGGTTGAGCTGACCAACTGGGCTGACCAAATTTTGAAAAAGCGCTTGGAGAATGTGCGCGGCGTGGGTTCGGTGTCCTTGGTGGGCGGCACCAAACGCGAAATCAACCTTTACCTGAATCCACAAGCCATGGAATCGCTGGGCATCACCGCGCAGCAAGTGGTTGACGCGGTCAGCAACGAAAACCAAGACTTGCCCGTCGGCTCCATCCGTTCATTGCAACAAGACCGCGTGGTGCAAGTGCAGGGAAGGATGCAACGGCCAGAGGATTTCGGCCAGATCATCGTGGCACGCAAAGGTGGCAGCATCGTTCGTTTGTCGCAAGTGGCACGGGTGAATGACGGCGCTCAAGAGTTGGAAAACCTCGCGCTCTACAACGGCGAACGCACACTGTTGTTGTCGGTGCAAAAGTCGCAAGATGAAAACACCATCGATGTGGTCGATGGTCTGGCGCGCACCGTGCAAGACATGCAGACTCAATTGCCACCGGGCGTCAAATTGCAAAACATTTACGACGGCTCGCGTCAAATTCGCGTGGGCGTGAACAACGTGCGCAAGACGTTGATCGAAGGCTCGTTGCTGACGGTGTTGATCGTGTTTTTGTTTCTCAACTCCTGGCGCTCGACCATCATCACTGGCTTGACCTTGCCAATCGCCATCATCGGCACATTTTTGTTCATGGCCATGCTGGGCTTCACCATCAACATGATCACCTTGATGGCGCTGTCGCTGTGCATCGGCTTGCTGATTGACGACGCGATCGTGGTGCGCGAAAACATTGTTCGGCATGTGCAAATGGGCAAAAGCGCGTTCAATGCCTCGATGGAAGGCACCAAGGAAATCGGTTTGGCGGTGCTGGCCACCACGTTCTCCATCGTGGCGGTGTTTTTGCCGATCGGCTTCATGCAAGGCATCATTGGAAAGTTTTTTCACGAGTTCGGACTGACCATCGTGGCTGCGGTGCTGATATCGATGTTCGTCAGTTTCACGCTCGACCCCATGCTCTCCAGCGTCTGGCATGACCCGAGCATTCACCGAAAAGGCCCACACCCACAGCGCAGTTGGTATGACATGACCTTGGGGCGTGTCACGCAATGGTTTGAAGACGCCACCGAAGGCTTGGGCCGTGTCTACCAGCGGTTGTTGCGTGTGGCACTGCGTCACCGATTGATCACCGTGCTGATGGCGATCGGCATTTTCATCACCAGCATCTTCATGGTGCGTTTTCTGGGCACAGAGTTTGTCCCCAAGGCTGACTACTCTGAAGCCAGCGTGACGTTTTATGTGCCGGTTGGTTCGTCCTTGCAAGTCACCGAGGCCAAAGCGCGCGAAGTCGAAAGCATGTTGCGCAGCTTTCCCGAAGTGCGCTACACGCTCAGCACCATCAACACGGGCAACGCCAATGGGAAAATTTACGCCAACATTTATTACCGTCTGGTCGATCGGCAATCGCGCAAACTCAACATCAACGATTTCACACCCATCGTTCGCGAACGATTGAGAAACATGAGCGGACTGACCGTCACCCATGTGGGTTTGCTCGACTCAGTGGGCGGCAGCAAGCAAATCGAGTTTTACCTGCTCGGCCCGGACCAAGCAGAGCTCGAACGCTTGGCGGCCACTGTGATGAAGCGCTTGCAAGACATCAAGGGTTTGGTGGATGTCGAGTCCAGCGTCAAGCCGAACAAACCCACCATAGACATCACGGTCAAGCGCGAAGCTGCCGCCGATTTCGGCCTGGGTGTGGGCAGCATTTCCAACCAACTGCGCACCTTGGTTGCAGGTCAAAGCGTGGGCGTTTGGCGGGCCGATAACGACCAGACTTACGATGTTCAAGTGCGACTTGATCCCACGCTGCGCACCCATCCCAACGATTTAGAACGCTTGCCTTTCAGCATCGGCCCAGCCAATGATGGCAGCGGCCGGATTGTGCGACTCAACCAAGTCGCGCAGGTCACTGAAAGTGTCGGCCCCAATCAGGTGAACCGGCGCGAGCTCTCGCGTGAGGTTGCTTTCAGCGGTAACACCCATGGCCGCGCAGCCGGTGAAGTCTCCAAAGACATTCAAACGGTGATGGCCAGCATCCCCATGCCGGATGGTTACCGTTATCAATTTGGCGGTTCGACCAAAAACATGAAGGAGTCTTTTCAATATGCAGTGGTGGCACTGGCCATGGGCGTGATCTTCATCTACATGATTTTGGCCAGCCAGTTCAAAAGTTTCTTGCAACCCCTGGCCTTGATGACGGCGTTACCGCTGACCTTGATCGGCGTCGTCGGCGCCTTGATGGTGTTTCGGTCCACGCTGTCCATGTTCTCGGTGATTGGCGTGATCATGCTGATGGGACTGGTCACCAAAAATGCCATTTTGTTACTGGACTTTGCCATCCGCGCCCGCGAAGGCTTGGACCGAGGCGACGGCACACATGACGCCCCGCTCAACCGAACCGATGCCTTGTTGCTGGCCGCGCAGGTGCGATTGCGCCCGATTTTGATGACCACCTTGGCCATGGTGTTTGGCATGATTCCTCTGGCGTTTTCTGTCAGCGAGGGGTCAGAGCAGCGCGCGCCCTTGGGCCAAGCGGTGATTGGCGGGGTCATCACCTCCTCCATCCTGACGCTGGTGGTGGTGCCTGTGGTCTACTGCTATATCGACGATTTCAGCCAGTGGTTGAAAAAACTTTGGCATGGCAAGTCACGTCCTACCGTCCACCCTGCTGGCTAGAATGGCTTTTTCATGACTTCTCTTGCTGAAATGAACACGCAAATCGCCCGATTCAACATGGTTGAACAGCAAATTCGCACTTGGCAGGTGTTGGACACGCAGGTACTTGCGCGCCTCTCCCAATTAGAACGCCAATGGTTTGTTCCCACGGCCTACCATGCGCTGGCATACAGCGACACCGAGATTCCGATCGGCCACGGCGAACACATGCTGCCCCCTCGGGTCGATGCGCGACTTTTGCAAGACTTGGGTTTGCAAGCGCATGAACACGTGCTGGAGATTGGCACGGGAACAGGCTACTTGACGGCGCTGTTGGCGCTGTCTTGCGCCCATGTCACCAGCTTGGAATGCCATGCTGACCTGCTTGCCCAAGCCCAGCAACATTTGCAGCGCGCCGACATCCACAACGTGCGGCTGCTGATCAACCAAGGCATGCCCCAGCAATTGCCCGCCGCATCTTTTGATGCCGTGGTATTGGGCGGATCGGTTGCCTGTGTCCCCGCCGAATTGCTCGCACTGCTCAAACCCGCTGGCCGCCTGCTCGCTGTGGTGGGTGACGAACCGATGATGCAAACCACCTTGGTCCAGCGCCAAACGGATGGCACGGGCCACAGCCGGGTTTTGTGGGATGTGGTGATCCCGCGTCTGCACGGTTTCGCGCAGACCCCCGCTTTTCATTTCTGACTAACTGTTGTTTCACAAAAGGATGACCATGAACTTGTTTCGCACACTGCCCTTGATAGCGGCCATGTCATTGGCCTTTTCAGGCGCTGCCCGCGGCCAAAGCCTGGTCGAGCTCTATGACATTGCCAAAGGCTATGACGCCAATTTCAAGTCAGTGCAAATCCAAGCGCAGGCGACCCGGCTGAAGGTGGACCAAGCCCAAGCCAAACTCGGGCCCAGCGCTGCATTGAGCGCCAGCGCCAATGTCAACAATGGCGGCTCTTTGTCACCCACCCCAGTCAGCTCAGCCACGCCGCGCGCCCACAACTACAGCACTCAAACGGGCACACTCAGCGCCACGCAATCGCTGTTCCGGCCCGGTGACAAAGCCGAAGTCTCTCAAGCCAATCTTCAATTGCAAGTCGCTGATGCCCAGTTGCAAGCTGCCGAGCAAGACCTGATGGTGCGTTTGAGTCAGGCCTATTTCGATGTGCTGGCCAGCCAAGACAGCCTGACTTTTATCCAATCACAAATGAAAGCGGTGTCCGAGCAATTGGCGTTTGCCAAACGCAACTTTGAAGTCGGCACGGCCACCATCACTGACACCCGCGAAGCACAAGCCAGTTACGACCTGGCCATGGCCCAAGAGATCGCAGCGCAAAACGATTTGCGGGTGAAGAAAATGGCGCTTGACCAGTTGGTCGGCAAAGCCAACATCGAACCGAAATCGGTGTCCTTGACCGCGGTACCCAAAGGCCCCGTGCCTGAGCGTGTCGAAGAATGGGTGACGCTCAGCGAACAAAACAATCCCAATGTCAAACAGTCACGCATCAGCACCGATGTGGCAAGGCTTGAGATTGACAAAGCCCAATCCGCGTTGAAGCCCACTGTCGATTTGCAACTCAGTTACAACCTGACCAACAACACCAACGGCACGATCAGCTCGAGCATCGATTCGCGCTACGGTGTGGCCACTGGCGCGGTGGTGATGAGTCTTCCCTTGTTCAACGGCAATGCGATGACCAACCGCGTGCGAGAAACCATGGCGCTGAGCCAAAAAGCCGAGTCTGATGTGGATGCGATCATGCGCACTGTGGCTCAAAACACCCGCAGCGCGTTTTACGGGGTGGTGTCTGGCGTGAGCCAAGTCAAAGCGCTGCAAGCCGCTGAAGATTCCAGCCAAGTGGCTTTAGACGCCAACAAACTCGGCTACAGCGTCGGTGTGCGAATCAACATCAACGTATTGGACGCGCAAAGCAAATTGTTTGATACCAAAGCCAAACTGGCCAAAGCACGCTATGACGTGCTGATGGGCCATTTGAAATTGCGTCAACTCAGCGGCGTGCTGCAACTGGAAGACTTGCAAAACATCAACAGCCTGCTGGTGCCCTGACACACTCACATCAGCGGTTGCATCAAGGCCAAACAACGTTGCACCGCACCTTGGTGACGTGATGCAAATTGGGTGGCCAAGGCTGATTTCTGCTCACATGCTGTGCGGTCCATGGCCAGTTGGTAAGCGGTCTTGACCGCCTCAGCCATGTCCTTGACGCGAACCGCGGCCCCATCTTGCAGCGCCAGTTGCGCGGCCTGCGCAAAATTGAATGTGTGCGGGCCCATCACCACCGGACAGGCACAAGCGCAAGCTTCGATCAAATTTTGACCGCCCAAGGGCTCAAAACTCCCGCCCAACAAACACACACTGGCCGCACCGAAATAAAACGGCATCTCGCCCATGCTGTCGCCCAACACCACTTGGGTCTGCGGCTGTAAGTGGGGTAGCGCTGGCAGAGCATCCCACTCGCTGCGTTGTTGCATGGACAGGCCTTTGGCGTGCACCAGTGCGGCCACTTGCGCGAAGCGCTGCGGGTGCCTGGGCACCAACCACCATTGCACGTCTTTTAAATAGGCTGGTTGTTGCGCCAGCACATCGAGCAAGGCACTCTCTTCACCCTCGCGCGAAATGGCCAGCAACACCACCGGTCTGCTCATGGCTTGACGCCACACCAAGCCTTGCTGTCGTTGCTGCGGGTCGGGCACGGCGTCAAATTTGAGGTTGCCCATCACCGATTGCACAGTCACGCCCAGTGCCTGAAAGCGTTTGGCGTCTTGGTCGGACTGTGCCCACACCGCATGCAATGCATTGAAAGCCGGTCTCGCCAGCGCAGACCACTGCATGGACCGGCGCAACGACTTGGGACTGAGTCGCGCATTCAGCAACACCATCGGCACCCCGTGCTGTTGCGCCTGATCGACCATCACAGGCCATACCTCGGTGTCCACCAAAAAACCGATGCGAGGTTGAAACTGGCGAAAAAATCTGGCGACCGATGCCGGCGTGTCCCAAGGCTGCCACACTTGCACATCGCCGTCTTCCAACAAACTCAGGCCTTGTTCTCTGCCGGTCGCCGTGCCATGGGTGAACACAAATTTCATGCCAGGGTGCGCTTGGCGCATGGCCATCACCAAGGCTTGAATGGCGCGGGTTTCGCCCAGCGACACCGCATGAAACCATACCGCGCCGCTACTTTGGCTCATGTCGTAATAGCCAAACCGCTCTGCCACGGACAAGCCATACATCGGTTCTTTGCGGGCACGCAAATACAACTTCAGCAACAAGAACGGGGACAACAACCGCATCAACCAGCCATACACAAACAAGCTCATGTCTGGCTTTCTTTGGCGAAGGCGTGGGCTTGCAACCCGTTGAGCCAGGCATGCAAAACCAACTCGGGTGTGGGAGAAGGCTTGGCATACACACTTTGTTGCCAGCCACAGTCCAATGGACCAGTGCGCCACGCGGTGTCGAAGTTGTATATCTGCACATGCGGTAAGCCCAAGGCCACGGCGATGTGGCTGGGCCCACTGTCCACGCCGATCACCCCCGCGCATGCGGCCAGCGATCCGGTCAACGACAACACATTGCCACGAGGCCAGACTGTCGCTTGGGGCACGGCAGCGGCGATGCGGGCAGCGGTCTGCGCTTCTTCGTCATTCGATTGCGGAATTCCCAATGCGTGCCCGCGTTCCACCAAATACTGCGCCAATTTGATCCAATCGGACAGCGGCCAAGATTTGTCTGGCCGCGAGGTGCCATGCACCAGCGCCACGGTGTTGGGTAACACCTGTGTGTCAGGCGAGGCAAACAAAGTTTGGTGCGACTCAATGGGCTCGCCATACCCCAAAGCCTGCGCGCACACATGGCGTGCTCGCTGTACGGCGTGGCTGCGCCAAGCACAAGGTATGGCCACATCAGACACCCACCGCGTCGGCGATTCATAAGCTGAACCTTGCGTGCGGTTGGCCATGGCAAAGCGTCGACCATGGGAGGTGAGTTTTGCCAATTTCGCGATGAATGCCGATTTGGTCAAGCCTTGCAAATCGATGATGGCATCGTAGGGTTGTGCTTGCAAATCATCGATGAATGCACGCCATTGCATGCGCGTGTCGGCAGACCACCATTGTTTGCGCCAAGCACGCAATCGACAGGGAATGACACGGTCAACGGCTGGGCAGATCCGCAACAGCGGTGCAAACCCTTCTTCAACCACCCAATCGATGTGGATGCCAGGCAGCGCCGATCGCATGTCCATCGCAGCGGGCAAGCTGTGCACCACGTCCCCCAGAGAAGACAACTTGACCACCAATACCCTCAATGCGCCGCCTCTTGCAGGTTGGCGTCAGGTTTGATGTGACGCAGCAACGCCATCATGTCGGTTTCAATCCGATGCAAAGCGGAAGGGGTTTGGCCCTCAAAGCGCAAGACCAATACCGGCGTGGTGTTAGATGCCCGCACCAAACCGAAGCCATCGTTCCAATCGATGCGCACACCATCGATGTCACACAACACCGGTTCATGTTGACGCGATGGCAATCCGTGGGCTGACACATGCGCCAACAATTCGGCCGTGACGCGGTGAGGTTCGCCCTCCGCGCAGGGCACATTCAACTCAGGCGTGGATTCGCTGGTGGGCAAACTGTGCAACACCTGATTGGCATCCGCATGGCGACTGAGGATTTCCAACAACCGGCAACCTGCGTACGTGCCATCGTCAAACCCAAACCAGCGCTCTTTGAAAAAGACATGGCCGCTCATCTCACCGCCCAATGGCGAACCAATGGCTTTCATTTGGGCTTTGATCAGCGAGTGTCCGGTCTTGAACATCAAAGGTACACCACCAGCTTCACGAATGAAAGGCGCGAGCCGTTGCGAGCATTTCACATCGAAGACGATCGTGCCTCCGGGCTGACGGGAGAGCACATCGCGCGCAAACAACATCATTTGCCGGTCGGGATAAATGGTTTGACCGTCCCGGGTGACGATGCCCAAACGGTCCCCGTCGCCGTCAAATGCCAGTCCCAACTCTGCACCGGTGTTTTGCATTGCAGCGATCAAATCGCGCAAGTTTTCCGGCTTGCTTGGGTCAGGATGGTGGTTGGGAAAATGGCCATCGACTTCGCTGAACAATTCGATGACGTCGCAGCCAATGGCACGCAAGATCTGCGGCGCGGTGGCGCCAGCCACACCATTGCCTGAATCAACCACGATGCGCATGGGCCGAGCCAAATGGATGTCTTGCACGATGCGCGCTTCATAGGCTTGCAACACAGACACCGTTTGCACGCTGCCGCCACTGCGCAGTTGCCATGTTTGAGCTTGCATCATGTGTCGCAACGATTGAATCTCATCGCCGTGAATCGCTCGCCCCGCCATGACCATTTTGAAACCGTTGTAGTCTTTGGGGTTGTGGCTGCCCGTGATTTGAATGCCACTTTCACACAAGGTACTGGCTGCGAAATACAACTGCGGCGTGGTCACCATGCCCACATCAAGCACCTGTATACCCGCCTCAACCAAACCTTGTATCAGCGCCTGCGCGAGCACGGGCCCGCTTAATCGCCCGTCGCGCCCCACTGCCACACGCTGTTGACCTTGGGCCAAGGCTTGCGTCCCAAAACTGCGACCCAAGGCCACCGCCATCTCGGGGTGCAACGCAACCGGTACCACACCGCGTATGTCGTACGCTTTGAAAACAGACGGCTCAATGTTCATATACCGGCATTGTAGGGGGCGGGTTTTGTGAGTTGTGTGACTGACATCCTGCTGATTCATGCAGGTTCAGTCCGTCAAATTTTTCATAAATAATGCATGCATGCATCACAGCCACCCCTCCCCGACTTTTTCTTCAGACCAATGGCAAATGCCCGTGCAAACCCCATTGGGTCAAATGACATTGGTGGCGAGTCAACAGGGGCTTTGCGGCGCATGGTTCGCGCACCAAAAACATGTTCCGGATCTGCATCACTTGCCTTGGGGACCGAGTCAATCTTGGCTGCTGCAAGCCAAAGCGCAGCTGTCAGACTATTTCGCAGGCAAGCGCCAGCTGTTTGAATTGCCATTGACACCGCTGGGCGGCACGGGTTTTCAACACCAAGTGTGGGAGGCGCTGGCCATGATCCCGTTTGGCAAATTCACGTCCTATGCCGACATCGCGCGGTTCATTGGCAAACCCCAATCCGCCCGTGCCGTCGGCATGGCGGTGGGTCGCAATCCGTTGAGTATTTTTCTGCCATGCCACCGCGTGATGGCGAGCAACGGCGCATTGACAGGCTATGCAGGCGGTTTGGATCGCAAAATTTCTCTGCTGAAAATCGAAGGCACGTTGCTGTGAGCGCCGGCTTGCGCTGGCAACACTGGTTGCCAGAGTTTGTCGCACTGGGCACAATTTGGGGCTCGTCCTTTGTGTTCATGCGCATGGCCTCGCAGCAATTTGGGCCATGGTCAACCGCTTGGTTGCGGGTCAGCATCGCGTTATTGGTGTTGTTGCCGCTGCTGGTGTGGCGGGGTCAGGTCGGCATGTTGAAAACACACTGGCGCGGTGTGATGGGCATGGGCATTGTCAATTCAGCCATCCCGTTTGCTTGTTATGCCTATGCCGTGTTGTCTCTCACCACCGGCATGTCCTCTTTATTGAACGCCACTTCGCCGTTGTTTGGCGCTTTGATCGCTTGGGTCTGGCTGGGCGAGCGCCCCACCGTTTGGCGAACCTTGGGTTTGTCCTTGGGGTTTGTGGGTGTGGGCTTGTTGGCCGCTGACATGCCTGGCGGTTTGTCGCTGTCTGCCCATGCCAATGGATGGGCTGTGTTGGCTTGTTTGTTGGCAACGACCTGCTATGGCTTGGGGACCGCGTTTTCGCAACGGCATTTGCCTTCAGTGCCTGCGTTGACCACGGCCACAGGCAGCTTGCTGGGCGCCTGTGTGGTGCTGGCGTTACCGGGCGTGTGGTTTTGGCCGAAGCAATGGCCGGACAGTTCGGCTTGGTTGGGTTTGCTGATGGTAGGCGCCATGTGCACCGGACTGGCTTATTGGCTGTACTTCCGATTGGTTGCCAAAACAGGGGGCGCGCGGACCTTGAGTGTGACTTATTTGATTCCGTTGGTGGCCAATGTCATCGGGGTGTGGTTGTTGGACGAAACCTTGACTTGGCAAATGCTGTGGTGCGGGCTGTTGATTTTGCTGGGCACGGCTTTGACCCATGCAAAAACCCATGCCCGCCCAATCAACGACACAGTGTCAGAGCCATCTGGTTCAAATCAGTCCCCGGTTCAGCCAACGAGGACAAGACATTGAAATGGTGTAAGCCTGCCATGGCCTCACACACAGGCACATAATCAGCGCCCCAAGCCTGTTGAATCAACCGGTGGTGGCGAATGAATTCCTCGCTCTCGAGCGCCCCCACCACACTCCACAAACGGCCCGTCTTTGGCGTGGGCATCCAAGCCGGGCTGCAGCGCAACACCTGTGCATCGTCAAGCCGCAAGTCTGATTGCAACATCGGTGAGCGCATGACCGATTCCAATTCGAACAAGCCGGAGACAGACAAACCCGACTTCACCAAATCGGCAGGCAAATCTGCTGCGTACCGTTGCCACTGACACGCCATCAGCATGGCTGCCAAATGCCCACCCGCAGAATGCCCCACGACATGGATACGGCTGGGGTCACCGCCCCATTGGTGGATGTAGCGCCACACCCAAGCCAGCGCCTTGACCATTTGCATGACGATGTCGGGAATCGTGACCACGGGACACAAGGCGTAATTGGGCACCACCACACACACACCTTCGCGCGTGAAAGAAGGTGCAATGAATGAATGGTCAGATTTGTCCAAGGCCCGCCAATAACCACCGTGCAAAAACACCATCACCGGTGCGTTGGGCGTGCTGGCAGGAAAAATGTCCAGTGTTTCGTTGGGGCCAGCGCCGTAACTGAGGTCGGTCAAGCCGCCCAGTGACTCACGCGCGGCTTGGGATTGCCCGGTCCAAAAACGCAGGTGATCGGCAAAATCCGGAACCAAGGCCCGGTTGTTGTACATGCGGTCATGCCATTCAGACGATTGCCGCATGACAGCTCCAGTCGGTTATTTGCTGGCTTGGGCTTGGCGAATGGCTGAGTTGGCTTCAGCGCCTGCCGTGCCATTGGCGCCGCCAACCGGGTTTTGAATCACCAAGCCCAGCAGTCGCGCACCGTGCTCTACCGCAATAGAGCCATAGGAAATATCGCCATGCACCACGGAGTCTTTGTGGAACTCGACCCGTTCAGAGGCGTAAATATTGCCTTCAACCTTGCCGGCCACCATGACTCGGTGGGCCGTGACATCACCTGAGACTTCACCACTGGCACCAATCGCCACGGTGACTTTGCTTTCTTTGGCGGTTTCAATGTTGCCCACCACTTTGCCATCGATGCGCACACTGTCGACCAAGACCAATCGGCCATAAATTTGCGTGGTACGTCCAATCAAGGTTTCAAAACGCTCTTGCGAACTGGCCAAGGGTTTGTCACGCAATTTCTCAAACATGGTTATCTCCGGTGGAGGCTCAACTGGAACTGAGCGGAAGCACTTGCACGGGGTTGATCACCCGGTCACGAATAAAGACTTCATAGTGCAAATGGGGGCCGGTGGAACGACCTGTGCTGCCAACTTCGCCCAACACGCCACCTCGCTCGATCACATCACCCACTTGGGCTATGCGTTTACTCAAGTGGGCATAACGGGTGGAAAAACCTTCGGCGTGCTGAACTTCGATCACATTGCCATAGCCAAAGTCCCAACCCGAACGTGTGACAGTTCCCTTGGCGGTGGCGATCACTGCGGTGCCAGTGCTGGCAGTGAAGTCCAAGCCCTCATGCATGGCCAAACCGCCAGTGAAAGGGTCGTTGCGAATGCCAAAGCCGCTGCTGACCCTGAAGTCGCCACGAATCGGCAATCCGGTGGGCAAGGTGTGCAACCACTCCAGTTGCTGCTCCCAATTCGTGCGAAGTTCCAGCACCGCATGCTGGGTTTGCACAAAATCCTGCAAGGTTTGGTCAAACTCTATGCCCAAAGGCTGGCGAAACAAACTGGAAAAAGGCTTGGGTGCCACGAGCGGGCCACCCTTGTTGTCATCACGACGGTTGATCTTGTCGCGCACCACGTTTGGCGTGGCCATTTCCATGAACCGGTTTTTCATGGTCTCGAGTTGGCGGATTTCGTTGACCGTGTTGTGCATGGACTCGCGCAACTGGCTCAAGTGATCCCGGTAAATGGACTCCATGCGCTTTTGCTCTGCCTCGGTGGTGACGCCACCGATGCTTCGGGCCAAGTCGGGGTTGTATTCCACAGCGATTTTGAATCCGACGAAATGCAATAAAAAACCAGCCGTCACCAAAAACAAACCGACCACAACCGCCGCGGTCAATACCGTGCGGGTGGTGATTGAAATGGTCCTGACATTACCGGTCGGCCCTGATAGCCACATTAACTGCATGAGTCATCCTGAGGAAAAGCCCTTTAGAGAACAGGGATCGACATTCTATGCAGTTAGCTGAAGGGCGCAAAGCATTTACAACGGTAAAAAATCACATAAAGGACTGTATTTACCCTGAAAATAAATAATAAAGTATTTATTTGCTTCAAGAAAGATAGTGGCTCAGGAAAAAAATGCTGCCCAAGTTGGCGGCCCAAGCCCAAAAAAACCGGTTCAGCCCAAAAAACCAGAACACCAAAAAGTGAAACAAGAGTGCCACGCCCACAAACGCAGCGGTCCAAGTTGGGAAAACCAAGACCAACGGAAACAGCCCTTCCCACAAAATGAACGCCCAACTGCAAATCAACGCCACCCAAGGCCGACGAAACACGCTGTCATGCTTCAACGGCCCGTACAAGCCGCTGTTCAAAAAAACCGTCAAGGCCTGACCATTGCGCCACTCAGGTCGCTTGAGCTTGACCCAGCCGGAAACAAAATAAGAACTCAGGGTTTGAATGGCGATGTAGCCCAGTCCCGCCGACCAACCGGTTTGGGGGTCGGTCAAGGCCTCCACCACTTGGGCGATCAACAAACCTGTGGCGGTGACCAAGGTCATGAAGTCGCTGCCGCCATTGAAGGCCCCGCGCCAGCGAATCAGCAACAACACATTGCCCGCGAACAGCAACAGGGCAATGGCCAAATGGTTACCCACCAGCATCAGTGACAGCGCCGCCAAGGCCCGCAGCCACAACTGGCCTCGGTAAACCCAGGGTTGGTAAAGCCAGTCCAAGGCTTGCTTGAGCCACGCGGGTCGGTCGGGAATGTCGGCGCGTTGAACCTGCCAAGCCCATGCGCCGTGCGGATCGGTGCTGGCCGTGATGCGCGCATGCTCAAAACACTGCAACAGCACGCTGAAACCACCCAGCAGTTCCACCCAGCGCACCACCATGTCACCCGAGATCAACATGGCATCGAAGGGCTGCGCAACACCGTGTCGCTGCTGATCAACCCATGGGGGCTTGGACGCTCAAGCCGCAATTCCAATTGACACATGCCCTGGTTGGCCTGTGCCATGTGCTGTCGAGCCATTTGTTGGGCATACCGGCACACCAGTTGGTAGCTGACCAAATGGCTGGCATCCGCGCCCTCGCCCAGCTCTTTGGTGTCGCTGGACAAATGGTCCACCAAGTTTTGCAAAGCCAAATCGCGGTTTCCCCAGGGGTTGTGAAACAGGCGCCAAACAGTGCGTGGCTGTCGCGGGTAAATCCATTGCCATTCACCCCACTCGCCATCGGCCGGTGCAAAGCGAACATACAAATGCGGCACGGGCCCGACCAAGTGATAGAACTGCCAATTGGGGAAAAATGCGCGCAACAAAAAAAACCAAGGGCCGCGCATGGTTTGCTGACGATAAAACATGCCGAAGCCAAGCAGCCCGAAGTACAGCACAAACAAGACCACCCATATATGCATCTGTCACCTTTGATCGCAGTTGCCTCGATTGTGCAGAATTTGTCAGCAGGCCGGCCAAACCGCCACCGCTGGCCCGAGCGTGTAAAGTCACAGTCTTTCAGGCGTGCTGATTGCACCGCCGCTCACGGATGCCTTATGAGTTCCCGAACTGCTGCCAAACATTTGTCTTTTGAAATCAAAAATGTGCATTTGCCTCTGATGTCTGTGCTGGTCAAATCAGCCGACTTGGCACTGCTGGGCAACGACTTACAACAACGGTTTGGTGACACGCCAGATTTTTTCGACAACGATCCGGTGTTGATTGATTTACAAAGCTGGGATTCGCAAGCAGGCCCGCTCGACATGAGCGAGCTGTTGCAATTGCTCAAACGCTTTCGCATGAATCCGGTGGCGCTTCGTGCCGCCAACGCGTCTCAAGAAGCGGCCGCCACCTTGGCGGGTCTGTTTGTCGCACAAGAGCTGCGCGCCATCCCTGGCAGTGCCGCTCAAGAGACGGTCCGTGAAGTGGTGCGTGAGGTGGAGGTGGTTCGAGAGGTGTCTGCGGCTTCCCCGAGCGCCATGGTCATCGACAAGCCCTTGCGCTCCGGCCAACACGTGTATGCCAAAGGTCGCGACTTGGTGGTGTTGGCCATGGTGAACCCAGGTGCTGAAATCATGGCCGATGGCCACATCCATGTGTACGCGCCGCTGCGCGGAAAAGCCATTGCAGGCGCCAAAGGCGATGCCACAGCCCGCATTTTCACCACCAGCCTCGAAGCTGAACTGGTGTCCATCGCTGGCGTCTACCGTACCAGCGAGACGGCCTTGCCCAAGGATGTGCTGGGCAAACCCGCGCAAGTTTGGCTGGCCGATGACAAGCTGCAAATGCGGGGCTTGTAAACTCGACAGGTTCAGCGAAGTGTCAGGCACTGCCCGACACCGACTCGCGGTTGTTTTCTTTTACTGGGATTTTTTTCAATGACAAAAATAGTCGTCGTGACATCGGGCAAAGGCGGGGTTGGCAAAACCACGACCAGCGCGAGTTTTGCATCCGGGTTGGCATTGCGTGGCCACAAAACCGTGGTGATCGATTTTGATGTGGGCTTGCGCAACCTGGACTTGATCATGGGCTGCGAGCGTCGCGTGGTGTACGACTTTGTCAATGTGATCAACGGTGAAGCCACCCTCAACCAAGCGCTGATCAAAGACAAGCATTCCGACCATTTGTACGTGTTGGCGGCTTCGCAAACCCGCGACAAAGAAGCGCTGACACAAGATGGTGTCGAGCGCGTGTTGCGCGAGTTGGCCGGCATGGACTTTGAATTCATCGTTTGTGATTCGCCTGCGGGCATCGAGACCGGTGCCATGATGGCCATGCACTTCGCTGACGAAGCGGTGGTGGTCACCAACCCTGAAGTGTCATCGGTGCGTGATTCAGATCGCATCTTGGGCATGCTCGGCAGCAAAACGTTGCGCGCCATCCAAGGGCAAGAGCCCATCAAAGAACATTTGCTGATCACCCGTTACAACCCCAGCCGCGTTCAAGAAGGGCAAATGTTGTCCTTGGAAGACATCCAAGACATCTTGCGCATCCCGCTGATTGGCGTCATTCCCGAGTCAGAAGATGTGTTGCAAGCCTCGAACCAAGGCGTGCCTGCGGTGTTGCTGGAAAAAAGCGATGTCGCCGAAGCCTACAAAGATGTGGTCGACCGCTTCCTTGGCAAAGACATTCCATTGCGCTTCACCGAAGCCGTCAAGCCTGGACTGCTGCAACGCGTCTTTGGCCGGAGATAAGCCACATGTCTTTGTTGTCACTCTTTTTAGGCGAAAAGAAAAAAACCGCCAGCGTCGCCAAAGAGCGATTGCAAATCATCCTGGCCCACGAGCGTTCAGGCAAATCCGCGCATCAACCAGATTACTTGCCGGATTTACAGCGCGACTTGATTGCCGTTTTGTCCAAATACGTCAACATCAATCCAAGCGACATCAAGGTCAACTTGGAGCGCCAAGACAACCTCGAAGTGCTCGAGGTCAAAATAGAGTTGCCTGACGCACGCTGACCTGTTGCCAGTCAGCGTGTGGTCGCTCACTTAGGCAGTTTGCCGCCGCTTTTCAAGCACTCATCCACCGTTTTGAATTCGGTGAATTTTTTGGTGCGCTCATAGCTGGGGCTTTTGCTGTCGTGGCAAATGCCACTGTCAGATTTCTTGACGATTGACGCCGCGGCTGCAGCCGCCTGGCCTGCGGGCGCTTTGCCACCACTCTTCACACATTCATCCATGCTGTTGAAGGCGGTGAACTTCTTGGTGTTGGCAAATGAGGGGCTGGATTTGTCGTGACAAATGCCGTTGTCAGACTTCTTCACGGCCGGCTCAGCGGCCTTGTCCGCTGCCCAAAGGAAAGGCATCCCCGCCAGCAACACCGCACACCAACCCATGCGAATACATCTTGTGTTCATCTTGCGCTCCTGTGAAAGTTGGCCGCATCTTAAGCGAGTGCCGCTGATTTTTTGTGTCAACGGAGGCTGGTTCAGCGCTGCTCGACGGGTCAACCAACCGCTTGTCTTCCCCCTCTTCGCGACCCCTCGGCGAAATGACTACTTTAAATTTAATTAATTTATTTAATTTGATTTTTTAACTACATTTAGTTGATATTTTGTTGAATATTTCAATATTATTAGTAAAATTTTTTGCATGGATTCAAAAAACAAATTCTTTTATATGCAAAATACCTATGTACCACCAAAGCCTTGGGCTGGCTTGGTCAACCCCATCGGCAACAGCAACCCTTTAATGCGGTCGCCAGTGCCAAACGCAACCTTTTTGAAAATTGATTATTTTGAAAAAATCTATGAAATTTTTAAATATAATTAATTCATTTAAGGTGTGTATTCACAGTTTTTTATCACAAAAGACCATTGATTTTGCCAACCCGTGCCAGGACCCTCAGCCATGAAATCAGAGCCAGATCACCCAATGAACACGAAACTCTTGCAAGTCATTTGCCAATTGCATGACTGGGAAAACCAACACCTGCATCTGGTGCAAAGCCAAGCCGGTCGGTATTTGTACCTGAGTCTGGTCAAGCAATTGACAGAGGCCAAACAAGACCAGCCCAGCGCGCTGCTCAAAGGCATCTACCACAACCAAGATTTGAGCGAACGTGCCTTGCGCTACAAAATCCGCGAATTTGAACAAGAAGGCTTGATCAAATTCGAATGCAACCAGTTTGACAAACGGTCAAAAAAAATCCTGCCCACCGCGGATTTGATGCAAACGCTGGAAACACACAGCCAAGAGCTCGGTCGCATCTTGGCCACCAAATTTGTGTTGTTGCCCAAGAACAAATCGGCCACGACCGATGAACCCTAGGAGCACCTCATGAGTCAGCACATCATGCTGAATGCCCTGCTGGGCCTGGCGGTGTGTCTGGCCGCCGCTTGGGGCATCACCTTGTTTGGCAACCGCAGATTGCGTCTGACATTGAAACACCAGCAAGACAAAGAGCAACGCATGCAAAGCTTCATGGCATCGCTGTCACACCACTTGCGCACGCCACTCAACGGCATCATGGGTTACGCGGAATACATACACAGCAGCTCGCAAGAACCCATGGTTCACTTCACGTCCAAAATCATTTTGGAAAACAGTCTGGAAATGTTGCACTTGGTCAATGGCATGCTCGACCTCAACAAAATCAAAGAAGGTCAATTGCAATTGACCTTGTCCGAGTTTGATGTCTATGACTTGTTGGAGTCCATACGTCAATTACACCAGGCCCGTGCCACCCGACTCAATGTCCAATTGCACATCAGCACCAACCAGCGAACCACGCTGAAGATGAAGGCAGACCCTTATCGGTTGCGACAAGTGCTCCATAATTTGGCGGACAACGCCATCACTTACAACCGCCCCAAAGGCGAAGTCAGCTTGCAACTCTTTCACGATGATGCGAACAACACCATGACCTTTACCGTGGCAGACACCGGCCTGGGCATCGCACACGACGTGCAAGAACGCTTGTTCAATCACCAACCAGCGCTTGCGGCCGAATTCCCTGCCAAAAACAAAGTCGGTGTTGGGCTGGGTTTGACACTCAGTCACCAATTGGTGGCGTTGATGGGCGGCAAACTGGACTACCGCACCGAGCTTGGCGTTGGCAGCAGCTTTTATTTCACCCTGCCGATGCAACCCCCATCGGCGGTCAGGCCATGAACAAAAGCCATGTCGTGGTGGTCGATGACAACGAGACCAACCGCTTGCTGCCTGGGTTGTTTTTACGCCCTCTGGGCTACACTGTGGACGAATGCGACAGTGCCGCACACGCCTTGGCTTTGTTGCAGCACACCGCGTGTGATGTGCTGCTGCTCGACATCTCCATGCCCACCGTCAGCGGCATGGATTTGTGCGCGCAGTTGCGCGCCGACACACGGTTCGACGCGATGAAGATCATTGCCTATACCGCCCATGCGATGCCCGAGGAAATCGCGCAACTTGAGGCCGCAGGCTTTAACCACATCCTGCTCAAACCGATTCGCAGCAATGAACTGCTGCAAGCACTGACCGCTTAACCCACCTGCTCACACCACCGGCATGGCATGCCAATCGGTGGTGTAGTCGGGTGATTTGCAGGTTTGGTTCATTTGCCAACCGGTGTAGGCGCCCTGGGTAGACACTTTCACCGTGCCGCGGCCATAACGCTGGTTCAACCCGTCCAACGCATCCATCAACCGCGTGTCCACCGCCTGCGGCGGTTCTAACCAATCGGTCTGGTACCGCCCTTGAGGCGCAATGCCACTGAGCATCACACCGGCTTTTTTGTACTGGTAACCCGCACGAAACATGCGCTCGACCAAATGTGCCGCCCAACGGCTGACCACCAGACTGTCGCTGGTGGGCTGCGGCAAAGGCACCACCAATGAAGGCATGTATTGCGGCAAGTCTTGGCGAAAGCGGTTGGTCATCAAAAACACTTGAATCACCGACGCGTGCGAGCCTTGGGCGCGCAATTTGGCGCACGCGTTGGCGACAAACATGCTGACCGCGTCTTTGAGCACATCCACATCCTCCACCATGCTGCCAAACGACCGGCTGGCGATGATTTGTTGCTTGTCGGCCTGCACTTCTTGCAGATCGATGCATGACAAGCCGTTGAGTTCGCGTTGGGTTTTTTCCATCACCACCCCAAACTCGGCGCGCAAACTCGGCACGTGTGCCTGACGCAAATCCTGCACGGTGCGTATGCCGTGCACGGCCAACCGACTGCTCAGTCGCCTGCCAACGCCCCACACCTCACCGACATCAATTCGCCCGAACAAGCGCGACCGCTGTGCTTCGCTGAGGTCGTTGTCATTGAACACACCGCGCGATCGCGGGTGTTTTTTGGCAATGTGGTTGGCCAACTTGGCCAAGGTTTTGGTGGAACCGATGCCCACGCACACCGGCAAGCCTGTCCACTTGAGCACGGTCTGGCGAATGCGGTAACTGAGTGCACGCAGATCCGGCATGCCGCTCAGATCCACAAAACATTCGTCAATCGAATAGACCTCCGTGCGCGGTGAAAAATCGCTGAGGATGCGCATCACCCGATTCGACAAATCGGCATACAACGCATAGTTGGAACTGAGCGCCAACACACCATGCTGCTCGGCCAGCGCCTTGCACTCGAACCAAGGCTGCCCCATGCGAATACCCAAGGCCTTGGCCTCGTTTGAACGCGAGACCACGCAGCCATCGTTGTTAGACAACACCACCACGGGTAAGCGCTGCAAATCAGGGCGAAACAACCGCTCGCAACTGACGTAAAAGTTGTTGCAATCCACCAAAGCCAATGGCGACAGGGCGGTCACCATGGGTCAATACAGCTTGTGCAAGTTGTAAGTGACCACGCCCCACACCGCGAAGTCGTCGGCATCCTTGATCAAACGCGGCGGGTAAATGCTGTTTTCTGCCAGCAACTTGACCACGCCGCCGCGCCGGTAAAACCGCTTGACGGTGAACTCGTTGTTCAACAAGGCCAACACAATGCACTGGTGCTTGGGGTCGAGACTGCGGTCCACCAATAAGGTGTCGCCCTCGTAAATGCCCGCCCCCACCATGGAATCGCCTTTGACCCGGAACAAAAAAGTGGCTTCCTTGTTGCCGATCAGGTGCTCGTTCAAATCGATGCGTTTGCGCGTGTGGTCTGCGGCGGGCGAAGGGAAACCGGCAGGCACGGCCCAGCTGCAAATGTCCAGCCACAGCGGCTGGGTATCAAGCGCCACCGGGGTGGCCAAGGGCAAAAGCGTGTCAGACATGGGCAGAGAATACTGTTAATTTATACAGTATATACCCCGCAATGATGCCCTGCGCAAGCCTCCCCTTGCAAGCGCCCCCTTCAATCGCTCAAGCGATGTGGACAGGGACAAACAATTTATAGCCCATGCGGGTCACCGCCTTGATGCCCGGCTGGCCGCACAAAATCGCGTCCATCTTGCGGCGCACGCGGCTGACAATTTGCTCGATGCGCAACTTATTGGTGGACTCTGGCAGGTCGATGTCGCCAAACAGGTCGATCAACCGGGACATGCTCAGCAGCTCGGCGGACAACGCCAGCTCGTACACCAGATTGGCTTCGCTCACTGTCAAGGTGATCGGCGGCTGGCCAGGCGGCTCCAGCTGCAATGCCGACATGCGCAACACCCAGGCGTTGGGCGAGGTTGAGGGCACCATGCGGCGACACAAGGTTTGCAACACCGTGGTCAATTCATGGGGCTTGACCGGCTTGGTCAAGTACACATCGGCACCGGATTCATAGCCCTCTGAACGGTCAATGCTGCGCACCCGCGCGGTCAGCATCACGATACCGATGTGCGGGAAGGCTTGGCGCAAGCGCCGCGCGATCGACAAACCGTCTTCCTCGGGCAAATTCAAATCCAGCACCACCACGTGCGGGACAGCCACGGACAACGCCTGGTTCAGCTCCGTGCCATCGCCCACGCCGCGCACCCCAAAGCCAACGCTTGACAAGTGGTCTTCCAACGCTTCGCGCAAAGCGATGTTGTCTTCCACCAAAAGGATTTGATTCGCGCTGTTTTGCATGCAAGCCTGTGAAGCAGTTCACTTTTTTAACCGCATTTATTTTATTGATATTAGTAAATTTAGAGTTTATATTGAATTTCAGGATTTCTCAGGTTTTTCCGCCGCAGCGGGGTAGATTCCAAGCTGTTTTCATCCCGCGCGGCGACGTGCGTCGATGCCCATTTTTCACCGCCACCCACACACGCGTCCATGGATGATTTGCAACTGACTTGGTTTGAACTGGGCGCCGCCGGCACGATGTTGGCGTGGGGCCTGGTGCAGTGGTTGCTGATTCAAAAACGCATTTACGCCTTCATCGCCATCACGCTGGGTTTTTTCGTTGCCAAACTGCTGACGCACAGTGCCGTGCTAACCAATTTGTTTGGCCTGAGCACCGCGCAAAACAATGCGTTGCTGGTGCTGTTTGGCATTGGCTATGGCATCAACGGTTTGTACATGTTGCATTTGCTGCTGGTAGACAGCGACACACAAACCGAGCGGCAACCGGTTTACCGTTTGGCCTATGCCGTGTGTTTGCTGCTGGGCTTTGCCAGTTTGTTTTTACCCAGCACCGAAGTGCAAATGGTCGCGACCGTGGTGCTGTTGATCTTGATCGCCATACTCAGCCGAGACTTTGGCTTGTCGTCGCAACACAGCCCCTCCGAACGCCATATCCACGGCTTGCAATGGGGCATTTATGGACTGGTCAGTGTCAGTTTCATCGTCCATGCCGCGCATGTGTTGATGCCTTCGGTGGTGGCATTGAATGAACCTTTGGCGCATGCTGTGTTCACGGCTTGCTGGACCGTCACAGGGGTATTGATCATTGGCCTGCTGACACTGCTGGACCGCCACATTTACGCGCAGCGCTGTGCCGACGCGTCTGACGCCATGCAGTTGGCGGCCGATGAAAACAAACGACGCATGAACCAGCAGCGGTTTTTGTCCATGTTGATGCATGAGATTCGCACACCGCTGAGCGTGGTGAAAATCGGCACGGACGCGCTCGCAGAAGACGTGCCCGACGGCAAGCGTGTGTGGGCCAACCGCATCAATGTCGCGATAGACAACATCACCCAAGTGGTGGAGAACTGCGTGCAAGCCGAAAAGCACGAAGAAGGTTTGATTCAACCCGACATCTCGCAGTTCATGGTGGAACTCGAGTTGGCCGACATTGCCAGCGAGTACGTCACGGCGCATCCCGAACTCGCCTCGCGCATACAAGTGGCCATGGACGCCGAAGGCCGCCATTGGCTGGAAACAGACAAGCATTACCTGCGCTCCATCATGCTCAATTTGTTGAGCAATGCTTTGAAATATTCGCCACCCTTCACACCGATTTATTTGCGCATTTACCGCACGCGCCAGAAAAACCAACACGTGATGCGGTTTGAAATTGAAAATGAGATTGGCAAAGCCGGCTTGCCTGACCCGCACATGGTGTTTCAGCGCTATTACCGCGCCGAATCGGCGAAGAAGTTCGCAGGTACCGGTTTGGGTCTGTGGTTGTCGCAGACCATGGCTCGGCAAATCGGTACGCTGATTCACATGAAGATACCGTCGAACAACACCGTCATGTTTCATTTCACGCTGCCGCTCACGCGTCACCAATAACACAGAGGACACACCCACCATGAACCTGTTCAACAAATTGTTTGGCGGCAGTCCTCCCGAGACTGAAGCGAGCAAGCATCTGCCTGTGCATCCGCTCAGCGAATTGCCGCATGAGATGAACCTCGTGCCATTGGACGAGTTGGCTGCTGGCGAGCACAACACCGCTTCCCCGTTCTCGTCGCAACCGCCGCAGGGCACACCAACCCATGCGCACACAGTGATACAAGAAGAATTGGCGTACCTGGAAAAATACGACCGTTTGCAAAACCGCATGGACACGTCCGAGCTGTACGAAATTTTTTACACCCTTGAAACGATTTCAGACGCGATCAGCGACATCAACCGCAGCAACGGGGCGTCTGATGAATTCATGGAGAACTGGAAACCCATACTCAACCACATTGAGCACTTCAGCGCCAAAAAACAATTGCTTGAATCGATTGAAGAACAAATGGTGCAAACCATCCGTGAGTTGCGCGACATTCACCAACAGATGTTCGATTCGTTGAACCTGATCAAAACCTACAACAGCGAACGCGAGGCCGTCTATGCCGCACGCAAACAACTGGCGGATGAATTAGAAAGAAAGTTGCGTTTGTTGCAAGACGCGGATGGCGGTGCGTGAAGGCCTGTTGCTTAATCGCGCAATAACAAGTAAGAACGGTGCACCACGCGACGCTGGTCCGCCGGTATTTCCAACAGCTTTTCTTTGAACCGCTGCATGTCGTAGACAGGTAACCAGTTCATGGGTTGTTTGGTGGCCACCACCATCACCCATTCAGACATCAATGCCTTGTCGTAGCCTGCAGGCGCCAGCCATTCCAACTCGAACCGGTAAGGTGTTTTCAAACTGGCCGACGGAATCTGCACTGGCTGGGTGATGTGGCTTTTTGCATCATGGTCATTGGGAAACAATTTCACCACGTTGTCTTTGGTCCATGCAGGTCGCCAATTGAACACGCTGATAAACATGGGGGCTGTGGGCTGTATGTTCATCACCAGCGACTCGCCGGGGCGGAAACTTTGTCGGTTGAGGTCAAGCCGCAAATCAAATGACGCATCGTGTGTGATCGATGGCGTCACCACGTCCACCACCATGCTGACCGCACAGTACTGCGTCCCTTGGCTGCTTTTCACCACCTCGGACACCACTTCACTTTTGTTCACCCTGCCCTCGACCAGCATCCATGTATTGCGGTTGACTTCGCATTTTTTATCGTTCGCGGTCAGCGCATTTTGTGAACAATGCATTTGTTGATCAAACGACACGCTCTCTCCGGTCACCATGGCTATCGCCTTGAGCTTGGCGGCTTCGCGGGCGTTTTCACAGGCTTGGTTACGAGACATGTCAGGACCGAAATGGTATTGGGCCTTCACATCGACAGGCACAGCCCATGCGGCGGTTGCACACCCCCACACACACCATGCCACCGACCAAGCTTTCAACACCATGGTTACCTGGTGACCACGAAATATTGGCGATCGCCTGCGAACTGAGGTTCTTGCACTTTTCGAATACCCAAAGCGTGTTTGTAAGTTCGCGTTTGCACATAGTCAGCCAATTCACCCAAGCTCACACGCATATCGCCATTGGCATCGGCTTCACCCGCCAAACCTTTGAACAAAAAATAACTGAATACCCCTTGCTGTAATTGCACATCACCGTATGCAGACTGCGATGGGGTGCCTGCAGTCAACAGATTGACGCCTGTTGGCATGACGCTGGCATTTGACTTGACTGTCACGCCGCGCTGGTATTGCGCCAACGCCTGCCCCATGCGGTCTGTGCCACTGAAGCAGGTGTCTAAAAACACCGTGACTGACTTGGCACCGACCTTGGACAGTTGGTGAAAGATGTGGTGTTGACTGAGTGCGGTGTCTTCCAGCAGATCGGTGTTCGCATCCACAGGCAACAAATAGTGTTGCTTGGCCATGTCCTGCGCCACCCCGTGCCCGCTGAAATACACGAACACATCGGTTTTCCCGGCGTTGACACGCGACGGCAACCAGTATTTCAACGCCAACAAAATTTCTGAGCGTTGCGCCTCGCTGTCCGTCAGCGTTTTGATGTTCTCAGGGGCAATGCCCAAGTACCGCGTGGCGTGGTCTCGAAATTGCGCAGCGTCTTTGTTGGCAAAACTGGCGGTTGGCAACCTTTGGTAGTTGGCAACGCCCACCACGATCGCCACCGCATCGCGCCAAGGCGTTGGCCGGTACGCTTGGACGTCGCTGGCCCTGTCTAACTGCTTGACTGGACGTTGAAGACCGATGGGCTCAGTCTTTTTTTTTTCTGCGTCAATGCCGCTGGCATTGACCTTTGCAGAAGTGGGTTTGGTGTCTGTGCCGCTTGGCTTACCGACAAATTGGTTATTGACCCACTGTCCTGTCAAGGCAGCACGCCCGTCCGGATAGGAATAGGTGCCCTTGCCATGACGTTTGCCAAACAGGTATTGGCCGGCGTATTTCTCGCCATTGGCAAAGAAATAAATGCCAAAGCCGTGTTTCATGCCATTCTTGAATTCACCTTGGTAATGGTCGCCTTGGTATTTTTCTGCAGTGAATTCCAAGATGCCTCGCCCTTCAAATTTCCCGCGCATGAAATCGCCTGCATAAGAAAACTCTGGGTCATCGAACACACCACGACACGCATGCCATTGCGAAACATTGCTGCCTTGACACGAGGGCAACACGGTTTGCGCGTATCCCCCCGCCAAGGCCATGGCCAGCGCTGCACCGATCAAGCTGCGCAAAAACACTGTCTTCATGGGGTCGTCAACTGCGAAGATTTAACGGCTTGAACATGCGCCTGTTGCTGCGTGGCATACATCGCCTGACTTTTCGCCAGCTTCTTTTTGTCGCCATTCAACTGTTGCTGCTTGGCCAACCATTTTTTCTTTTCATCGGTCAATGCAGATTTTCGAGCCAATACCTCTGACCCGGCTTTGTTGTCTGTGTGTGCCACTTGAACAGTGACAGGGGCAGCGGCTGCTGGCACATAAGGCGCTTCGCCAAATTGGTCGGCCCCTTTCAAGGGACCGGCAGGTTCCACAGCAGGCTTGGGATTGGCGGCATTCACCGATTGGGCGCTGGCTTGGATTTTTTTCTGCACACGGCTCTCAACGATCGCCGTCAAAATGTCCAGATCAACCAATTTTTCTTCGATCTCGAGCTGGCGTTTGGCTGTGTCCAGTTGCGACTGCTCTTTTTGAATCCGTGTCTTTTCCGCTGCGATGGTTTCTTTCCACTTGCTCAAACGCGCCGCCTCTTTTTGCAGCTTCGCTTGCCTTTCCCGGTCCTCGCGCAATTGGGTTTGGATCTGCTCTGACATCGCCGCAGGCTTGCTGGCAGCTTCCTCGATTTGCGTCAACTGCTGGCTGAGTTCGTGCAGCTTGGTTTGCGCGGTTTGCAGTTTTTCATCCTGTTGTCGCAGTTGAACTTTCAAACTTTCCGAAGATTGCAACATGTTCGTGGTCGTGCTAGCTGTGCGGTCAAGCAGCAATGCCCCCAGTGACGCCATCAATGCGGTCATCAAGAAAAAAACCAGCCATGCCATTCTCATGTTGCGCTCTCCTGCCAATCACTCAATGCTTAATTGGATTCGCTGTTGCCTGTCTGGTTGACAGTTTTTTGTTCACGCGCGGCCTCGATCTCTTTTTCTAATTCTTCAAAAGCTTTGGTCTTGCGAACTTTGGCTGCCATGATGTTGTTCTTTTTGATTTCTTTGGCCAGCACTTTTTTCAGTTCATCGGTGGGATAACGCAAACGCACATAGGTTTGGTATTCCTTGCCATTTGGAATCACTTGGATGCGATCACGTGTGTAGCCGCTGAGCATGACCTCTGCAATCATTGACTTGGTGACACGTTCAATTTCTTTGTTGAGGATCAAATCATCCCCGCTGGTGGTTTGCGACGCAAACTCGGTCATGCGTGAAGAAATCACTTCACCCAAACTGTTGGTCAACAAACGCTTGGCTGACAGCATGGCCATGTCGATAGACAACTGCATGTCGACAGAACCTTCCGTGGCAGTGACGTAAATCGCATCTGCACCGGTTTCGTCACGTAAAAACCACTCTGGCGCTTTGCCAATGTTGGTTTCCACCATTTGGCGTTTCTCGGCTTCTCTGGCAGCTTCCAATCGCTGCGCTGCGCCATGGTCCGGCACGGCTTTGGCCAAGGCCGCATTCAACACATTGGATTGGCTCTTGATTTGTTGATTGAGTTCATCCAGCGCTTTTTGTGATTGAGCGGCTTGGGCTGCCAAAGTCGCCTGCATCGCGGCATCCGCCTCGGTTTTGGCATTGGTGGCACAACCCACTGTGAGGCTGATGGCCACCGCTGTGATCGCCCATTGTTTAGTCTGCAACATATTGAAACCCCGTGTTTTTGATTGGAAGGTGTGGGGAATTTATAGGCACAAGATTCCAATTCCTGAGAATTCCTGATAAGCCGTTACTTTTTAACAATCTTGTGTATGTATTTGCCACACATCAGCTTTTTCAAACAAGAAGCTCAGCTGCCATTTTTTTAACGGATTTCAGGCTTGAACATTGCTTTTGCCATGGTGAGTGTCGGCATCTCGTCGGCATACCCGCCCAATGATTCAGATACAAAAAGGGGATCGCCATGAAAAAAAAGACGTCTTTGATAGCAACTTTGCTGTTGATTTGCGCAACCGCACATGCCGAAAACTGGCGCTACTGTGCGGCCAACGCCCCCTTGAACACCCCATGCAAAGCTTGGGTGTCGGCTTACATGGCAGGCCACGCGCCTGAAGCGGACCCCCAGGAAATTCCCAGGTACATGGCCGACAACGCCCTGTCGCTTCAACTCAACCCGGTCAGCCGTGGCGACATTCCAAGTTTTGGAACACCCATCCAAACCGCGGCACAACCGTTTTTGAAAGTATCGACCACGGTGATTGTTCGCTGAGTCAGCGCTCGCTTGGGCCCGTTTTTGGGTTTTCAATCGGGTGAATGGGCCTTTTCTTCACGAACGAATTTGTTGTCCTCAAACAGGCCTTCTTGCTGTTTCCCGTCAGCCATTGTCAAAATGCCCCGGCCAGCATATTTGCCGTTTTTGAATTCCCCGACGTACTTTTCACCATCTTTGTGAGTGAAAGTACCCCGGCCGTTGTAATTGTCGTCTTTGAATTCACCCACATACTTTTCGCCGGTCACGAATGTGTAAGTGCCTTGCCCGTGAAACATGCCATCTTTCCATTCACCGAGGTACTTGTCACCGCTTGCATAAGAAGCTGTCCCTTGGCCGTGGTATTTCCCTTGGCGAAATTCACCTTTGTAGACATGTTCTCCTGCGACGCTGTCTTCGCCAATGCAGTTGTGCCACTGGCTCATATCACTTCCCTGACAGAGTGGGAAATGCCCTTGTGCAAACACCGCGCCACTGAACATGGCGGCGAGCGAAAAGACGGTAAGTGAGGACAGGTTTTTCATTGATTTGTTTGTTCGCCGAATAAACGTTCTGCTTCAGAGCAACGCTTTCCGTGCAATTGACTTGAACTGCTTATTTTGACACCCTCTGGTTTGACGAGCTGTTGGCCTGCCAAATTGCCAGCTTGACCAAACACACACCCCGTCTGACTGCACAGGTCATTGCATCTGATCGTTGAAACGCAGCGCCCACAACAAGGCCAACCAACCGGCCACAAACGCCATGCCGCCGTAGGGGGTCAAGGCCCTGAACACGCCAACATCCGCCAAATGAATCAGCTGAATGTTCACACTGAACAAAAACAAACCGAGCAAGAAGCAAACACCGGCCAACACATGTGCTTTGGCAGCGCGACGCCCCATCCCCATCCAAGCCACCATCAACAAGGCAAGGCTATGAAACTGTTGCAGGTCCAACGCAGACTGCAACGAACGCAAAGCGGCTGGCAGCAGGCCAGCGCTCAGATGCGCCACATAAGCGGCCAACAACACCGAGGTCGCAGCCATCACACAGGCAAACGCAAAAAGAATTTGACTGGTGATTTTGATGAGGTTTGAGCCATGGTCCATGCAGATGCTTTTGGGGTGAGAAAGACAAACGTTCAACCAATGATAGACGCGGTAAACGAAAGTGACCCTGATCCCGAACTCTTAGCGTTCGAAAGCAAGATTGCCAACCTGCTTATCAGTCGATAAAGCGTGCCCACTGCATTTGAGCGAACTCCAAAAGTATCTGCCAGACTAGCGCACTGTAGAACCGACGCTCGTTGTAATGCTTGCGCCAGGCTTCAATCTTGACACTGGCATCAAAATTCAATCCACAAAAAACTGAAGGCTCTTAAAGCATAGATGACCAAAAGCCGTGATTTTAACAGGACCTTGATTTTAAAAGCATACTTTGCCTGTATTTTTCGGAATCCCAATTAAGCAGTTCTGCTACCTCAAAACTACTTAGCGTGACCAGTTTTTCAACACTTTTTTGCCTAGCAAGCACATCATAGTAGCAGCGCAATTGTGCTCTGTGCGCATTGGTCGTAAGTGAATGTTCATAAACACCTTTTCCAGCAACAAAAATGTAATTGGGAGGAATAGCGCTGTTTACCTCAACAAGCAAGTCATTATCTCCATTGACTACGATTGCTTTTTCGCCTAAAAAAACAATGTGATCTGGATAGAGAGCCC